>Ga0074195_1000410_pt1 | contig 88513 bp, 78 predicted proteins | sample EPASupsiteHSE623_FD_64525 | JGI IMG/M metagenome (GOLD analysis project Ga0074195, IMG submission 64525) | Bioremediated contaminated groundwater from EPA Superfund site, New Mexico - Sample HSE6-23 | ecosystem: Environmental > Aquatic > Deep subsurface > Groundwater > Contaminated ...
TACGCGTTACTCACCCGTGCGCCGCTCTCATCCCCCGAAGGGAAATCCCGCTCGACTTGCATGTGTTAGGCCTCCCGCTAGCGTTCATCCTGAGCCAGGATCAAACTCTTCGTTGTAATTTGTTTTTTTAATCTTTTTCCTCGCTCAAGGCTTAATTCTTAATTCGCGTCTTTCCTTATCTTTCTACCTTCTCAATTTCCTTCAATGAACTTATCGATATTCTTATCTTTTTGCGGCTGCAAAGTAAATAGTTTTTTTCGGTTCTTCCAAAACTTTTTTTCAGTTTTTTTATCCCTTAAAAACCACCGAAACCTTACAGAACGTTGCCCTCTTGTTCCCGGGTTTTAACCCCGTTGTCCTTGAAAGCGGGTGCAAAGATAGACAAGCTTTTTTCTCCCGCAATACCCCGGTGCATTTATTTTTCCCCAATTTATCACAAAACCAAATATCCGCACTGAAAGACAGTGTTTTACAACATAATTTTTTTTGCACATATCAAGACACAAGAAAGAAGTGGCGAGTCTTCTTGCAGAAAGGCAGGAAACCCTAAAAACGGGCTCCTGCCTTTCATGTATCCTATCGAACGGGCTTTCATGGCCCGTTCGCTCACTCCATTTCATATTTATAAACTCCCAGGTCGCTCAGCTCCGAAGTCCGGATGATTTCTGCATGAGACTTCACCTGGGCCTTTGCCAGATTCAGGAAGTTCCTGGCCGATTTAACGAACGACGGCTCCCGGTTACTGTCGAGTACCAACAGGTAGCTCATGATAATAAAACCGGCCATTTCCACCAGTCTGCGGGCATGGAAATCAAGGAATTCGTTATCATTAACGATCGTCACTTTATGGATCGCCTGTTCATACTCGTCAGTCAGGATAATCAGCGCCCTGCGCAGGTATTCCAGCTCGGGAGAGAGCTTCTCTGCTTCATACCTGCGGATCTGATCCAGGTAAGCGCCTGTAGTAACACCGCGGATCGCAGCAACCACCTGCAACTGGGTGGTCCCTTCATAAATAGAAGTGATCCTGGCGTCGCGGTATATGCGTTCAACGGGATAATCCTTCATAAATCCTGAGCCACCATGGATCTGAATGGCATCATAGGCCAGCTGATTACAGAACTCGGAGGCTATTCCCTTGGCCAGTGGCGTATAGAAGTCGGCCAGTTTCTGGTATTTTTTCATTTCATCACGTTCGGCCGGCTCCAGGCTACGCTCTTCTGAAATATGCATATACGTTTTATAGACATCGACGAAACGGGCAGTTTCATACAATAATGTACGCGAAGCATCCAGCTTGGCTTTCATATTCGACAGCATTTCGTAAACGGCAGGAAAACGCATAATGGCCTTGCCAAACTGTACGCGCTCTTTGGCATAAATCAGCGCTTCTCTGTATGCAGCTTCTGAAACCCCGACCGACTGGGCAGCAATACCCAGTCTGGCGCCATTCATCAATGCCATGACATATTTGATTAGCCCCAGTTTTCTGCTTCCTACCAATTCGGCAGGAGCATCTTTGAACACGAGCTCACAGGTAGGCGACCCTACGATACCCAGCTTATGCTCGATACGGCGCACCGTGACTCCGCCATTGCGTTTATCATGGATGAACATGGATAAGCCACGTCCGTCTTTTGTTCCCTGTTCCGAGCGGGCCAAAACAAGTGAAATATGCCCGTCGCCATTGGTGATAAACCTTTTCACCCCGTTTAGCAGCCAGGCACCTGATTTTTCATCGAAGACAGCCTTCAACTGAACCGCCTGCAGGTCGGAACCGGCATCCGGTTCAGTCAGATCCATGGCCATGGTCTCACCATCGATGCAAACACGTGTCAGATATTTTTGCTTTTGCTCTTCAGAGGCAAATTCATTGATTGTTTCAGCGCAATCCTGCAATCCCCAGATGTTGACAAAACCCGCATCGGCACGCGATACGATATCGGCAGCCATAATATAGGGAACGATCGGGAAATTCAATCCGCCAAAGCGGCGCGGAAGCGACATTCCCATCAGTCCTGCCTTGTTCAGTGCGTCGATATTCACTTTGGTACCCCGTGCATAGATCACCCGTCCGTCAACCACCGCCGGTCCTTCGGCATCGACCGATTCGGCATTTGGTGCTACAATATCCCCGCTGATTTCGCCAACCACCTCCAAAACCTTATCAAAGCTGTCAATGGCATCTTCGTAATCCATGGGTGCAAAATCGAATCTTTCCTTTTCTGAAAAATTCCTCTCCTTCAGACGGACAATCTTCTCCATCAACGGGTGAGTCAAATGAAATTTCAGGTCTTTATTATCATTGTAAAAATTAGCCATTTTCAAAAATTTAAGATGATTACTTGGTATTCTTTTTATAATACTTGATCATTTTGGGAATGACCTCTGACACGTCGCCGGTAATCACATAATCGGCAATCGCGTTAATCGGCGCTTCCGGATCCGTATTAATTGCAATGATCTGGGCAGACTGATCCATCCCGGCACGGTGCTGGATCTGCCCGGAAATACCACAGGCAATATATAATTTAGGACGCACAGTGACCCCAGTCTGTCCAATCTGACGTTCATGCCCTGCATAACCGGCATCGACCGCAGCACGGGACGCTCCGACTTCACCGCCCAAAACTTCGGCAAGCTCATATAATAACCGGAAATTTTCCTTCGACCCCACACCATATCCGCCGGAAACAATAATCGGGGCCGCAGTCATATTGACCTTTCTTTTTTCCATATGACGTTCAATGATCTCAACTACGAAGTCGGTGTCGCTGACATATTTCGAAACGTCCAGTTTCACGAGCTTTCCCTTGTATTTCGGGTCAAAAATCTCCTTTTTCATCACCCCTTCCCTGACCGTAGCCATTTGGGGCCGGCAATCCGGATTGATAATGGTGGCGATAATATTTCCCCCGAAGGCAGGCCGGATCTGGTATAATAAATTATCATAAACTTTGCCTGCCTTTTTATCTTCGTGACTTCCAATGACAAGGCTGGTACAATCGGCTGTTAACCCGCTGTGCAATGCCGACGAGACCCTGGGTCCCAGGTCACGGCCAACAGAAGATGCACCCATAAGGGCAATCTGTGGCTTCTGCTCCTGAAATAATTTAATAATAACAGCGGTATGAGGAAGCGTCGTATAAGGATATAAACGCTTGTCATCGGCCACATACAGGACATCCACTCCGTATGGGAATATTTGCTTTTCAATTCCTTCGAGCCCGTGACCGATGGCCAAAGCTTCCAGGTTACAGCCCAGTTCAGTGGCGAGGCTACGGCCTTTGGTCATTAGCTCCTGGCTAACTTCAGCGATCTGGCCTTCTTCTATTTCACAGTATACAAAAATGCTGTTCATGTCTTTCGTTTTTTGAGGTTAACCAATTGTATGACTTGCAAGTAATTCCTTCATCAGATCCTCCATATCAGCCTCTGACGTCGATAGTACCTTGGCTTCTTTTGCCTGCAAGACCACGTTTTCAATGGTTTTTACTTTGGTAGGCGAGCCGGTAAGACCAAGTTCCTGTTGGTCCGCCTCAATATCATTAACAGTCCATTCCGCTATATTCAGATAAGGGCGATCATTATATAGGTGCAGATAATCTTCATTTGAATTCTGAAGCTCCGTAACGGTTTTCGCGTGCTTATATTTCATCAGCAGTTTGGCATTGCGGGCCCTGCAGGCAGGAGCGGAACCATTGACTGTCATTAGCATCGGAAGCGGACAACTCACCACTTCAACACCATTCTGGAGGCGGCGTTTCAGGTAAATCTTATTGTGATCCAGTTTTTGGACCTCTTCCACATAGGTTACCTGGGGAAGTCCAAGCTTTTCAGCAACCTGGGGTCCCACCTGAGCAGTATCACCATCAATAGCCTGACGTCCGGCAATAATAAGATCAAAATCCTTTACCTTCATCAGAACCCGCGATAAGGCATAGGAGGTAGCCAGCGTATCGGAACCTGCAAAGGCACGGTCCGTTAACAGGATGCCATCATCGGCACCCCGGAACATTCCTTCACGGATAATTTCTGCAGCACGTCCCGGCCCCATCGTTAAAATGGTCACTGTCGATCCCGGGAAAAGATCTTTGATCCGGAGCGCCTGCTCGAGGGCATTCAGATCCTCGGGATTAAAAATCGCGGCCAATGCGGCACGATTAACCGTACCATCGGCTTTCATAGCGTCTTTGCCGACATTCCGCGTATCCGGAACCTGCTTGGCAAGAACGATCATCTTATACACCTTCATTTTTGTCAAATTTATTTTTGTTTAGTTTAGGCCAACCTGGGGGTTTGAAATACCCGTTACATTGGCGGCGAAAAGACGGTTTTTACCGGTTTTCCTTTGCAAAGCCAGCAAATATAGCCAAAGACAGTAAAGAAACAAAGTATCCCGGGGTCACCCCTGCCGCGCAGAAAACAGACAAAAAAATCCGGTTTTTCTCAAAAACACGGAAAATCTAAAAAAAACATTTGTGGATTTCTTTATTTCCGATGATTTAAAACTTTTTAATTTATTCTTCAAAAAGTCCTTATTGCAAAATTTCCGGTAACAATTTATAATCATTTTAATCTGAGACGCTATCTTTTTCTGATCCTGAAACAAACGTGATTTTCAGAAAACCAATATTTCCGCAGAAATAATTATATTTAACAAGAAATCTTTAAACTAAAGAGTAATTTATACCTTTGTTTATAAACTCTAATCCGGATTGGGACAGATTGGTAACAACGATGAAGGCCTATTGGTTAAGAGGCTGAAAAGCGGCGACTTAAATGCTTTTAATCAGCTCTTTCATTTGTACAGCTCCAGACTGTACCATTTCGGCTATGGTTATCTGAAATCAAAAGCTGAAGCAGAGGAACTGGTACAGGAAACCTTTTGCAGGATCTGGGAGCACAAAAACGACCTTAAAGAGGAATTTCAATTCAAATCCTATCTGTTTACAATCGCTTTCAATCAGATCAAAAAACAATTCCGGTCAAAAGCCCTGCTCAATAAATACATGGCATTGGTCGCTTCAGTATCTACAGAAGATGCTCAAACCCAAGACGATGTCAATTATCCATCCCTGAAAAAGCTGGTTGACAGGCTGGTCGATGAAATGCCGGAAAAACGAAAAGCGGTATTTATAAAGAGCAGGTATGAAGGGAAGAGCGCCATAGACATTGCATCGGAAATGAATATTAGTAAAAGCACCGTCGAAAATCATCTGAATCAGGCTCTCCGGTATTTACGAAACAACCTGAGAGAAGAGCATGTTGCCGGTGGCTTGTTTTTCTTTCTCTTTCTTCAGTAAGATCAAAGAAATTTTCTGAGCGACTAGGTGTAAGTCCCTGGTTGCGGATATACCTTACAAATACCTGAAGAGAACATGAATGAACCAGACAAAAACCGGATAGACCGGTATTTCAATGCCGCTTCCACTGAAGATGAAACGTTCGTTACTGATTCATTTTTGAATGATGTCAATGACGCTGACTTAAGAAAAATTGCTGCCGGACATTGGGAAAAATCATCTTTAAAAAAGGTGGAACTACAGCATATCCTCAATCAGATCCATTTTTTTATCAATACCCGTTCCGGCAACCGTCTGTCAGCCAAAACCAGAAGCGGCCTGCTGTTTTTTTATTCGCGAGTGGCTGCTGTTCTGTTCGTTCCTCTGCTTATTGCCGGCGCTTTCCTGCTGAGCCGGACATCCGGACAGGAGCGTTCCTATGCCGAAATACAGGCTGCTAAGGGTTCGCGGGTGCAGTTTACCTTACCTGACGGCTCCAAAGGATACCTGAATGGCGGATCTGCATTAACCTATGCCACTGATTTTACCAATGAAAGAAAAGTGCGCCTGACGGGCGAAGGCTATTTTGAAGTGACTAAAGACAACAGGCATCCGTTTACTGTCGAAACGGAATTCGCGGATGTGATCGTCCTGGGAACCAAATTTGACGTGTGTGCCTACAGGGGCGATCAGGAAGTAGTGACCACCCTCGAGGAGGGTCAGATCCGGGTGATCGATAAAAAAACGAACAATTCCGCCTCGCTCTATCCCGGTGAACAAAGCCGGATCAATATTCTCACCGGCGAAATGCTCCATCATCAAGTCGATACCCGGTTATTCACATCATGGAAAGAAGAAATGCTCCGCTTTGACAACGCGCCTTTTGCCGATGTTGTTAAAAAAATGGAGCGGTGGTATGGTATCCGGATCACCCTGGACAAAAGCCTGCAGTATTCCGATAATTATACCTTAACCATTAAAACGGAAAGCCTGAGAGAAATGCTGCAGTTGCTGTCGCTGACCACGCCCATGAAATATGAGATTAAGGAAGATAAAGTATTTATTTATCCATTCAAAACTGAAAAGATGACGAATTAACCGCCTACGAATTGGAAGAGGAAAGCGCTTGTAACACTCTCCTCTTCCTGAAAAATTAAAGAATCCCCTGCAAGGGACATGTTTAACTTAGCAGTACAAACTTATGAAAAAAAAATTGTTGTGTAACGATGACGGGGTCATTTATAACCTGTCAGGAATTATTCGAATTATGAAACTAACGACCTTTCTTTTACTGATCACACTGGTCGGTGCTTCTGCAGAAGGTTTTTCGCAGACAGGGGCATTCAGCATGAAAGCACGGGATACCACGGTGAAAGATGTTCTCCGGGAAATCGAAGATCAGAGTGATTATTTCTTTATGTACAATGACCGGAAGATCGATGTCCAGCGCAAAGTAAATCTGGAATTCAACAACGCTAAAGTTGAAGAAGTACTGCAGTCACTTTTTGAAGGCAGCACGATCAAATTCATGATGAAAGACCGGCAGATTGTTCTTTATACCGATGACACCGATGTCGGCCCGATCATTTTGCCAACCGTTATTCAACAGGAGATCCGGTCAGTTTCCGGGAAAGTAACCAGCAAAGATGGCTACCCGATCCCGGGAGTTACCGTTGCCGTAAAAGGAACAACCACCGGAACAATCACCACAGGTGAAGGGACATACCGGTTAACCGGTTTACCTGAAAATGCGGTCCTGATGTTTTCTTTTGTTGGCATGAAGACTCAGGAAATCCAGGTTGATCAGGCAGTGATCAATGTGGTACTCGAAGAAGAAACCGTTGGACTGGAAGAAGTGGTAGCGATCGGATACGGCACAGTCAGGAAGAAAGACTTAACCGGATCGGTAGCCTCTGTCAGCGGCGAAGATCTGCAGGCCATACCGGTTGCCAGTCCGGCTGAGGCCATTACCGGCAAGCTTGCAGGAGTCCAGGTGTTATCGACCGAAGGCTCACCCGACGCAGAAATGCGCATCCGCGTCCGCGGCGGCGGATCCATCACCCAGGACAATTCACCGCTCTATATTGTGGATGGGTTCCCGGTAAACAGCATCAGCGATATTTCGCCATCCGACATTCAGTCGATCGACGTCCTGAAAGACGCCTCCTCAACGGCCATCTACGGATCCCGCGGAGCAAACGGGGTTATCATTATTACAACCAAAACCGGGCAGGCCGGGCAAGTATCGGTCAGCTACAACGCCTACTTTGGCATTAAAAGAATTGCAAAAAAACTGGGTACACTGAGTCCGGAAGACTATGTGAAATGGCAGTATGAATATGCCATGCTCGACGATCAGGACGATATTTCCAGCTATACCGACAAGTTCGGCGCTTATCAGGACATAGACCTCTATGCCGGTATGAAAGGGAATAACTGGCAGGAACAGGTCTACGGCCGTACCGGCCAGGTATTCAATCACGACCTGAGCATCCGCGGAGGAGATAACAAGTTTTCCTATTCAATGAACTACGCTTTTATTGATGAAAAGGCCATCATGATCGGCAGCGATTTCAACCGGAACAACTTGTCCCTTAAACTGAACCACAACCCGAACGAAAAAGTGCAGCTTTCGTTCTCCATGCGTTATTCTGACACCAGGATCAATGGCAGCGGAGCCAATGAGCAGAACGAAAAATCATCGGCCGACTCCCGCTTAAAGCATGCTGTGACCTATACCCCGATTCCTTTGGCAGGACTGACGACTGACGATACCGATGAAGAAATTGCAGGCTATCTGATCAATCCGATCACGGCAAACGAAGACAACGACCGTATGCAAAAGCGAAAAAATTACAATTTTGCGGGAAGTTTCTCCTGGGAAATTCTGAAGAACCTCAAGCTCAAGACAGAAGCCGGCCTTGACAACTATTACAACAATGACGACCGTTTTTACGGAAGATCAACCTATTATGTCGATAACGCACCGGCTGTTGAAAACCAGGGAAAACCTGCACTGATCATGAGCGACCGGAAACAAACGCGATTCAGAAATACGAATACGGCCAACTACGATTTTAAAGCGTTCCCGGGCGACAACCATAACCTGCGCCTTCTGCTGGGTCATGAAATGGTTGAATTCAAAACAGAAGAGCTGACCTCAACCATTCATGGCTTCCCTGCCCTCTTTACCTTTGATCAGGCGCGTAAATTGTCGTCTCAGGGAAAACCCTTTTCGAGCGATAATCAGTACAGTCCTGACTACAAGCTATTGTCGTTTTTTGGCCGTCTAAACTACGACTATAAGAGCAAATACTTGGTTTCTGCCACATTCCGCGCGGATGGATCGAGCAAGTTTGCCAAAGGGAACAAATGGGGATACTTCCCGTCGGCCGCTATTGCCTGGCGGATTTCGGAAGAGTCGGTAATGAAAAGTGCCTCCACCTGGCTCGACGATTTAAAGCTCAGGGTCAGCTATGGTACTGCCGGAAACGATAATATCCCCACCGGACAGCTTACGCAGGCCTTTGCTTCCAGTGCTTCGTCCTGGATCAACGGGTTTGACAGCTACTGGGCCGCATCAAAGACAATGGCCAATCCGGACCTGAAGTGGGAAACAACCTATACGCGCAACGCCGGTCTGGATTTTTCTGTGCTCGATCAGTCGTTAAGCGGAACGATCGAGGCGTATTTAAATACAACCGAAGATCTGCTCATCCAGTTTCCCGTTTCGGGAACCGGCTATGACACGCAGTATCGAAATATGGGTGAAACCAGGAACAAGGGACTCGAACTGAGCCTGAACTGGCGGGCTGTAAATAAAAAGAATTTTGAACTTGACCTGAACTTCAACATTGGTTTTAACAATAATAAAATCAAATCATTAGGCATCATGAACGATTTTGGGTCTGAAACCGGTTGGGCATCAACCGAGATCGGCACCGATTTCTGGGTTGCAAAAGGAGGTTCGGTGGGCGAAATGTACGGGTACCGTTCAGACGGAAGGTATGAAGTTTCTGATTTTGATGGCTATGACGCGGACGAAGAAAAATGGATACTAAAGGAAGGAAGAGCCGATGTAACCGCCGTGGCCGGTGATCCTGCACCCGGGATGATCAAGCTTAAAAACATCAGCGGAGAAGATAACAGGGTCACTGTTGAAGACCGGACCATCATCGGCAACGCCAATCCTACGCATACCGGAGGGTTAACGATCAACAGCCGGATCTACGGATTTGATCTTTCCGCCGTATTTTACTGGAGCTACGGAAATGATATTTACAATGCCAATAAAATCGAGTACACCACCTTAACGCCGCGCTACCAGTACCGGAATCTGATCGACATGATGGCCGAAGGGAACAGATGGGTCAACATTGACCCCGCAAACGGTCAGCTTGTCACTGATCCTGCAACGCTGGCGGGCATGAATGCCCTTACAACCATGTGGTCGCCCTATATGGATCGTTATATTTTCAGCGATTGGGCTGTTGAAGACGGGTCATTTCTGCGCCTGAGCACCCTGACACTGGGCTACACGCTTCCCTCTTCGCTCACTCAGAAAATGAATATCCGGAGTTTACGGTTCTATGTAACCGGATACAATGTTTTCGTGCTGTCCGACTACTCCGGATTTGATCCTGAGGTTTCCACACGAAGGAAAACAGCTCTTACTCCGGGAGTGGATTACTCGGCTTATCCCAGGAGCAGACAACTGGTATTTGGATTAAATGTTAACTTTTAACTGAAGACTTATGAAACGAACAATCATATCGCTCACCGCAATTTTACTGGCCGGCCTTATTTTTTCATGCGATGACTACCTGGAGGCCCCTACGAAATCGTCGATGGACGAAGCAGTTATTTTTTCTACCCCCGATCTGGCAAAAAGCGCCGTCGACGGGATCAAGATATCTTTTGGCGAAACCAATTCCTACCGCGGGCGGTTTTTGCCCTGGTATGGCATGAACACTGATGCGGAATGGTACAATTCGTCCGAAACGCCTGGCGCCAACTCGGAGTTAGTTACCTATAACGCCACACCCAGCAATTCGAACATGAATACCGACAACAATACCTGGGCCAAGATGTATGAAGGAATTGAACGCGCAAATATGTGTATCAAAGGATTGCGGACATACGGAAATCCTCAGCCAGGGACTGAACTCGGCTATCTGCTGGGAGAAGCTCTGACGCTGCGGGCTGTTTATTATGCCGATTTGCTGCGGGGCTGGGGCGACGTGGTGAAACGTTTTGATCCCATCACCACTGAGACGCTTTATCTTCCCAAAACCAGCCGCGACACCATTTACAAGCAACTGATCGCCGATCTGGAAGAAGCGTCCGACCTGGTTCCCTGGCCTAATGAAACGGCTGCAACGACCTCCGTCGAACGGATTAATAAGGCCTTTGTGAAAGGATTCCGCGCCCGGCTCTGCCTGGCTGCCAGCGGTTATTCCCAATATCCCGACGGCATCCGCAGAAGTGATGACCCTGAACTCTCGGTGTCCAATATGTATGCCATTGCCAAACAGGAATGTCTGGATGTGATCAACAGCGGAACCTGTCAGCTTGAACCTTCATTTGAAACCGTATTCAAAAAAAATTGCCAGGACATTGTGAGTGCCGGCGGCGAATCGCTCTGGGAAATTCCGTTTTCGGATGGCCGCGGACGCGTATTGTTCACTTTTGCCATCCGGCATAACGGTGTCGACAAATATACCGCTCAGGCCAGAGGAGGACAGGCAGGCCCTGTACCCAATATGTTCTACGACTACGATGTCAAAGACACCCGCCGCGATGTGACCGTAGTCCCTTACGATTGGGCAAAGCCAACCGGTAACTCCGATATTCCAAAACAGCAATTGCTTTCGCTCAACAAGTGGAGCTTTGGAAAATACCGGTACGAGTGGATGACACGTCGTGTTACCTCCACAAACGATGACGGTGTAAACAAGCTCTATATGCGTTACGCTGAGGTCATCCTGATGGCAGCTGAGGTGATGAATGAACTGGAAGGTGCGGCTACCGCCGGACCTTACCTGAAGATGATCCGTCAGCGGGCTTTCAAACCTGCAGACTGGTCAACAAAGGTCGACGCTTATGTAGCGGCGCTGACCACTAAAGAAGCGATGTTTGATGCCCTTGTCGAGGAACACAAGCTGGAATTCTGCGGTGAAATGGAGCGCAAACAGGCACTAATTCGCTGGAACTTACTGAAAAACAAGCTCGATAAAGCCAAGGAGAAAATGTATGACCTCCGTTCACGCTCGGGCGAATACGCCGATGTGCCTGAAAAACTCTACTACAAATATGCCGACGACGGCGAATCGCTGGTGATTTATGGCCTCAACCGGGGAGAAACAGCCGATAAATCGGCTGAATACGAATACAATGACATCTTTGTGGCCTCCGGCGAACTTGATGATAATAAGATAGAAACGATCTACACCCGGAACCCCGACGAACGGCAATTCTGGCCAATCTGGCAGTTTTTCCTCGATAACAGTAACGGTCAATTAATAAACGATTACGGATACTAAAACTGGACGCTATGGACACAACGATAAAAAATCTCCTGATTATAGGACTGCTTTTCCTCTTACCGGCTTGTGAGGATAAGATCGATCCTCTTGTTGAAGAATTGCAGTTTGAGCGCGTATTTAGTCCGCTCGAGCTGAAAGCGCAGATCCGCAATAAAACCACGGTAGAATTAACATGGAACGTCCGTGACGACGCAGAGGCGTATATGGTCGAAATCAGCGAGGACAATTTCGCAACGATTACCAAAACGGCAACTGTTGCTCCCGATGAGCTGCCATACAGTGCAGCACTGATCGGGGAAACGCAGTACGCCGCACGTGTAAAAGGAACGGCCGAAGCACTGGAAGACTCCAAATGGTCTGTCGTAACCTTTTTAACGGAGCCGGAGAATATCCTTGAGAGACTGGCCGGTCTCGATATTCAGGCAAACAGCGTTACGCTGAAATGGCCTGCAGGGAGTGAGCTAACCAACTTCATTATCATGCCGGGCAATACCACAAGAGCCATTACAACCGAAGAGAAAGCTGCGGGGACGGCCACGATCACCGGACTTACCGGAGAAACGGAATATACGGTCAGGCTGATGAAAGATACCAAGCAAAGAGGTACCCTCACGTTCACCACCTATGTTGACCCAACTAATGCGACTGCAGTAACGCACACGGACGATCTGAATGCGGTGATTGGCGCGGCAGCGGAGGGTGACGTCCTGGTTTTGTGGCCTGGCGATTATACCGTTTATACCGGTACGGTCATCCTGAATAAATCTATCGCGATCAAAGGCTTATACCCGTACGACAAGCCCATCATCCATGTACAGTTTAACCTGGAAAACAATGTTCAGGCCGTCTTGATCAAAGATGTGGAGATGGATGGAAGCACAACGCTGTCAAATGCCTTCCAGCACAACAGTGCAGGAGCATTTGGGTCACTGGATGTGATCAGGTGCAATATTCACGACTATGGAAAATCCTTATTCGCCAATACATCCTCCAGCAATAAGGCATCAATTGCATCCATCACGATGGACAACTGTCTTGTAACCAATATTCTGACCGACGGAGGTGATGGAATTGACTACAGATCCAGTTATGTAGCCCAACTGACCCTGAAGAACAGTACCTTTAACAATTGCGCTCCGGCACGTGACTTTATCCGGTTCGATGATGCATCCGCGACTTTCCCGGGAATGATAAGCAATGTGCTTATTGACCATTGTACCCTCTACGGAGTGAGTAACGGTACCTCGCGCCGCATTTTGTACGTCCGCTTTAAAACAAACACGCTGACGGTGACCAATACGATCATCGGCGCCACTGCCGGCTATTACACCAACCAAACCAATTCAGCGCAACCCGAATGTGCGAACAACAACTATTTTAATGCTCCGGGATTTGTTACCGGAGGATCGACCGTAAGCGGTGCCAAATTCGACCTCTCAGGAACCCATAGCTTGCTCGATCCCGGCTTTGCCGATGCAGCAACCGGCGATTTCACCCTGTCGAATCAGGCGCTGATCGATAATCAGATCGGAGATCCGCGCTGGATCACTGCTCCATAGAACCCTTTTGAATTGATCCTGATCTGTTTAATAAAGCTCTGCATTTCCAATGAAATGCAGAGCTTTATTTTTAAGTTCGGTCATTCTCCCTGCTTTCTGTAATCGCTTCCCGAACTAAGATGATGCGTTCATATGTTAAAAGCATACACTTCATCAAGAAAACGCTATCGTTCATGAAATAATGGTCTTTGTCTATTGACTTAAAATTATTCATAACGTAATTTTACTAAAAAAGACAGATACAGATCCTGTCTTATGTAAACCCCGGGTCTGTATCGCAGATGAACAAGAGCTACCTGCTTTGACGTCAGTGACGCAAAATGAACTGATTTATAAAATGCCTGCTGTACTTAATTTAGGATTGCTATCCTTTCCTATTGCAATTAATACATGAAAAGCTACGTTCCCGCCTCCCGGCGGAACGCGACAAAAAAACCAAGTCAACAACATTAAATTTTTAAAAGCCATGAAAAGAATTCTTCTTTGTGTCGTTTTACTCATCCCATTCTTATCAGCTCAAGCACAAATTAAAGTGATCAGTACCGGTAAAGTAGGGATCAATAACACCAGCCCAACCTATCAGCTCGATGTTTCCGGAAATTTCAGGGTAAGTGATTCAGGGTCCGGCCTTATCTACAGTTATGGTGAACTTTATTCAACCGATTATGGTTCGTTAGGTTCATATTCATACCCTTGGTCCGAACTTTATGCGCAGTATGCCTACCTGTGGTATGACCCGATCATTATCTCCGACGAGGGACTTAAAATAAATATCCGTGACATGCAGGATATGAAAAGCAAATTCAGCTTGCTAAGGCCTGTTGTCTACAAGCTGAACCGGGAGGTGATGAAAAAAGGTACAAAAACGGAAAAGATTGGTGACCAGTATGGCCTGATCGCCCAGGACGTTGAGAAACTGTTCCCGGAACTGGTCACTGAAAATGATAAGGGATTAAAAGGCATTCGATACACAGAACTAATTCCGGTCATGATCAAAATAGTCCAGGCCCAGCAGCAGGAAATAGACCTGTTAAAAACACAGGTATCCAAATTGCAGGAAAAATAAAGGGTTAACCTGAAAAACCATGCATCATGAAACCATCAAACAGTTTGTCAGTCCTCGTTTGGCTGCTTATCGTTTTCTGCACGGAAGGTTACGCCCAAACCACATACAGTTTTGGCTACAATGACTCCGGTGACCGGACCAGCAGACAAGAAGTTGAGCAAAAAGGCGCCGGTATCGCCAAAAGCACTGATATTGTTTCAATCTCAACAGACAAACAGGCCCTGCCCGACACCCTTAAAGGGATCCTGGATGGCAGGGTAATTCTAATTTATCCCAACCCGACACAAGGGATTTTCAAAGTTGAAATTGATCTCGATGGGCTGGAACAGCAGTTTACAATTCAGATCCCGAATGACAAAGATTCTCTGATCATCGATCAACCGATCATTCATGAAATCACATCAGTTGACCTGACCAGCAAGCCTTTGGGCAGCTACAGCATAAAGATCTTTTCGGGCGATGAAGCCTGTGAATGGAAGATTCTGAAAGAATAACATCAGTATCGGTCAATTTTAAAAATCTGATTATGAAAATTGCGAATAAGAGAGAGCAAAGCCAAACTTGTTTGAGCTTTGCCGAACGTGAGCAATTTGCCGGCGTTAGCCGGAAAAACACGATTAAGAGAGCGCAAAGCCAAGCTTGCTTGGGTCTGTCGAGCATGAGTAATTTGCGCGAAACGAAAAAGGTATTGATATTTCTCATCCTTTTGATGATGGGAATTCACGATACCGTTTGGGGACAGCCATTTGATATTACCGTGTCCGGATCGGAAACCAGCACTCAAATACACCTTGCCCGCAACAGCATTACCTTCGCGGCCGGATATACCTATACGCCAAACGGCGGTACGATGACGGCAGAAATCCAAAACCCGGTAGTAGATGGAGGTGTAACTTACAATTATACGATTATTGATCCGGAAAACAGGAGCTTGAATACTTCTTATCTGGTGGGCGCAACACAGGGCGCATTTAATGTCAGTCTCCTTGGCGGGGCCACCTACACGATCCCCATTGAAGCTCCTCCGGGTGTTGCCGGGTTGAGGCCCGACCTTTCACTTACTTACAACAGCCTGGGAGGACCGGGAGTAGCCGGTTATGGTTGGAGCATTTCCGGGATCTCAGTTATAACCCGGAGCCCTCAAACCTATTATCATGACGGGGCTGCCACCGGTATTGAACTGGCCACTACCGACCGGTTTAGCCTGGATGGACAGCGCGTCGTTTGCACCTCAGGCTACTATGGAGGGAACGGCTCACAATACCGCACCGAATATGACATTTTTACCCGGGTGACCTGCTATTCAGGAACCGACGGCCCCACCCAATTTTTCGCAGAGGCCAAAAACGGACTGGATTATCAGTACGGGTATACCAGCGATGCTGACCAAACTGTAAGCGGGTACAACCAGATCCTGAACTGGTATGTGAACCGAATAACCGATCAGTACGGTAACCAGATCAACTACCAGTACGTTCGTGACAATGGCCTGGTATACCTGGGCGAGATCACCTATGGTCCCAACGCCATTACCTTTTATTACAAACAGAGAAGCGATATCACGTCCAGTTATCTGAAAGGAAGCAGAATGTCGCAGAACCTGATCCTGGATAGGATCGAGGTAAAATACAACTCGAACGTGATCAAAAAGTACGAAATGAAGTACAACTATCCAAGCTCTAACTATAACCGGTATTCCATCCTGAACGAGGTGATTGAATACGGCATTGGCTCCAGCAGGCTCAACTCGACGGCATTTAGTTATCAGGCTCCTGATAATGTAGCATTCAGCCAAGCCATATACAATACCAGTCATAACTATATTTCATATAAGTCGAAAATATACACAGGTGATTTTAATGGTGATGGCCGTGAAGACATTTTTACAATTGACAACCCGGATATCGATGGAAGTTATACCGGTTGGAAATTAAATATTAACAGCGGGAATGACTATTTCAGCTTATACTCTGGCAGTTTTTCCCTGGCAGATGAAACGAAAATTGTAGACATCACCCCAATGGATATAAATGGTGACGGGAAAGATGATTTAATATTAGCAATCGCTGACGACGTAAACTTCCCAAATGGATGGCAAATCCCTTACGTGGAATTTTTTTACGCGATAAGTAGTGGAACATCCGTGTCATCTGCTCAATTTATTGCCTTTAAATGGGATGCGAAGGCACTTGTCGATCCTTTATTAAGCCCTGATAAAAGAGGAGGAGATTTTGACGGAGACGGAGTAGGAGATTGCTGTATTATCAACGGAAGCGGGGTAGTTGATATTTATTCTTTTTCGAATTCCTCCGGGCAGTTGGGAAGCTTTTCCTTGAAATACACCCAGGATTTGGGAACTTTTGATGATAGCGATAAAATATTCGTATCGGATTTCAATGGTGATGGGAAAACAGACATCTGGGTCTCAAATGCTGACGGACTAAAGATCTACTCGTTAACAGGAACATCATTTTCTGTCATTTACACCACTTCGATTCCCAAACGAGACCATTACTTCAGGGTGGGAGATTTCAATGGTGATGGAAAAACGGATTTATTCGTTTACGGTTATACCACCTATGACTGGTCGGACTGGCAAATGCGGCTTTCGACCGGGACAGGTTTTGAAATCAATTATATTCCGAAAAAGAAGAGCAACTTAAAAAATGATCTTGTCCGTGTCGGCGATTTTAACGGAGACGGGTGTTCCGACCTAATGGTAATGGCGACCAATGATGCATGGAGCGGACACTATTATTATATCAGCAAGGCCCAGGGTGCAGATTTTTATTCTCAATTCTATTCAGGGGCACAATACTCAACCCATAACTATTATATTGGTGATTTCAGCGGTAGCGGACGTGATGATTATCTTTGCACTGATGGTAGAGAAGCATGGTGGAATGGCTATATGATTTACCGTTCCGGGACTAAGAACAGAATCTGGATGGAAAAATTTGCCAATGGATTAAATGCCTTTTCCAGGATCAGTTATACTTATTTATCTAAAGCGGGTTCCTCCGTTTATACAAAAGGAGCGGGGGCGACTTTTCCTGTATTCGATTACCAGGGGAGATTACCTGTTGTGTCTTCACTATTAACCGACAATGGACTGGGAAGCCAGAATACGATCAATTATGCTTACCAGGGGGCAAAAATACACCGGCAGGGGAAAGGATTTTTGAACTATGCAAAACAAACAATCACGGATGTGGCAAACAGTACAAGTACAGAAAATTATTATGAATATAACAGCAGTTACTATTTCCCGATATTAAGATATGTATATAATAAGGCAGGTTCAACAACCATAGCTTCTGTGACCAATAGCTCGTCTTATTTAACTACAATCACGGGAGTGAATAATTTCAACGTGGTCTTTCCCTATATTGTGGGGTCTTCCAAAACGAACAATCTGACCGGACACATTGTTAATCAAACGGCTCTGTACGACACTTACGGAAATCCGACCCAACAAGCCAGGAGTTTTGATAATGGTGTAACCGAAACTACTGTCAATGTTTACGATAACAATACCACAAACTGGTGGTTAGGTAGACTAACCAGTTCTTCAATGCGTTATGCCAGGTATGGAGAAGATTTGATTACCCATAATACGTCAATGACTTACTCTTCCGACGGGATTTTGAAGCCCGATCTTATTAAATATCTCGAAGGTACCTCGTCATATTATTACAAGGACCATAATTATAACAGTAACGGGAACCTCGTTCAGCTTACAGAGTCCGGGACGGGCGGTGTTGGAAGCCGGCAAACCGGTTACACGTATGAAGCGAATGGGATCAGGTTGGGAACCACAACTGATCCCCTAGGCCATGTAACGACCAATAATTATGACACTTACGGGCGATTGAGTTCACAAATAGATTACCTGAACAACACCACATCCTATACCTACGATAACCTGGGCCGGATCACTACGAAAACACGCCCCGACGGTTTTGTAGGCACAACTGCCTATACCTGGGGATTAAGCGGAGGACCAACCAATTCGTGTTACTATGTGCAGCAATCGGGGAATGATGGTTCGCTGTCAAAAGCCTGGCATGATGAATTGGCCCGGGGAATCCGTTCTGATGTTAAGAGCTTTGAAGGTTCCCAAATTTATACGGTTAGCGAGTATGACAACAAAGGACAGCTTCACCGGGTATCCGAACCGTCAGCATCGATCTCGCCGTCGCAATGGAATACTTACACGTACGATACCTATGGAAGGATCGATTATATTGACCGGCCATCAGGCAGGGATACCGACTATGAGTACAGCAATAAACGCGTAACCGAAACCACAGGCGGAAAAGCCAGGTGGAAAGAAACCGACAGCCAGGGGCTGATTACCTCAGCCGGCGATGACGGGGGTAATATCACGTATAGCTATTACACGGACGGGAAGGTGAAAACCATCACCGCACCAGGCAACATCATAACCAGTATGCAATATGACCTGGCAGGGAATCAAATTCAATTGGCTGACCCCAGTGCGGGAACCATCAATTATACATATGATGCCTTCGGTCAGATGGATACTATGATTAACGCGCGGAACCAGACCACCGTATATCATTATTATGCCGATGGCAGATTAAATACCAGGACTGCACCCGAGGGAACAACTACTTATGGTTACGATGCCACTACAAAACAGCTAACCGGTATTACTTCGCCCGGCAGCGTCAGCCGCAGTTATGGTTATGATACAAAAGGACGTGTGCAAACAATTTCAGAAACCATACCGGGATCATCTTCCGCATTTATGACTACCTTTACCTACGACAGTTACGGAAGATTGAGCACCCGGACACATCCTTCCGGCATCGTGGAAACCATGAACTATAATGCCAATGGTTACCTGGCTTCCATTTCTGCAGGAGGTGTGACACGATGGACGGTTACGACAATGAATGCACGGCAGCAAATAACGGCAGCCACCCTGGGAAGCGCTTTGAACGCCACCTTCGGGTTCGACGATTATGGTTACCCGACATCGTCAAAGGCAACATATAATTCTGTGTACAAACAGGACTATCGCTACTCGTTTAATCCCGTTACAGGGAACCTGAACTCCCGGCAGAATTACCTTGACAGTTTATTGATAGAAAGTTTCACCTACGACGATTTGGATCGATTACGCGAGGTAAGCGGCCCCCAGAACCTGAGCATGACTTACGGCACGAACGGGAACATCAATACCAAGTCGGATATTGGTACCACCGCTTTCACTTATGGTGAAGATGCCGGGCCTTATGCCCTTACCGGGGTGACTTCATCCACTTCGGCCATTCCGGTTGCGCCCCAGGCAGCATCCTACACCTCGTTTGACCAGGTCAGTACCATCAACGAGGGGAATTACCAGGCCACATTCGCGTATAACAGTGATGATCAGCGTGCAAAGATGACTGTCACTCAAAGCGGTGCCACGATCATGTCCCGCTGGTATACCGGAAGCCGGTACATGAAAGAAACCGCAGGAAGCACAACAAAAGAATATACCTGGGTTGGCGGCGATGCCTACTCAGCGCCTGTAGTCGCTGTGAAGGAAGGCAGTACCACCACCTGGTATTACCTGCTCAGGGATTACCTGGGCAATATCACCCACCAGGTAGATGCCAGTGGTAACGTCATTGCCGAATACAATTTTGATCCGTGGGGAAGACGGCGGGATAAGGATACCTGGAGCTACACCCTCGACAGTGAACCGGTTTTGTTTGCCGACCGTGGTTTTACCGGGCATGAGCACCTGACCTGGTTTAACCTGGTCAACATGAACGGCCGACTCTACGACCCGCTTGTGGGGCGTTTCCTGAGTCCTGACACCTATGTGCAGATGCCAGATTTTACTCAGAACTTTAACCGGTACAGCTACGCTTTAAACAATCCGCTGGTATATACAGATCAGGATGGAGAAAGCTTACTCTTATTAGCGGCTATTATCGGAGGCTGGATGGGAATGGGACAAGCCATGATCAGCAGCGACAAGGAAGGCTGGGGATTAGTTGGCGATATGTTTAAGGGGCTGTTCGTTGGTGCTGCTTCCGGAGTTGCCGGCGCCTGGGCTGGAGGAGCCATGGCTGGGACAATGGGATATAGTACGACTTTCGGAGGTGCAGTAGTTCACGGTGCTATGACCGGAGTAGCCGGTGGATTTGCCGGTGGATTTACTGCCGGAGCCGGAGGTGCATGGTTAAGCGGGGCTGGATTTGAAGAAGGACTTAGTGCCGGGATAACCGGAGGCATGTACGGAGGAGCTATTGGTGGCGTAATCGGCGGCATTTCAGGTGGAATCCAATATCAAAAACAAATTTCTGCGTTCCAAAAAGGAAATGCAATTCTAGGGATCGAAAATGGCAATCCAGTGCCTGCAACCGATCAATTCCTATCTAGCTCTCAGAAAGTATGGTATAAAGATGCCCCGATGGATAAAGTGAGAGCCTTTACTGTCGAAAATGTACCGGAGAGTCATTTAACAGGTAGAAACGGATTGATTACAAATAAAGCTCCGGCTAAAACAGTACCCTTCTCAGTGAACAAGGGTATTGACAGGATTTTGTCAGGCTACTCTAATGTATATTTTAACAAAGCTCTTGCATTTAGCAGTGCTAAGCAATTATTTTTTGCAATGGGTCACGAATTTATACATGTATCCCAATTTGCTGCCTTGGCAGGTCAATCCGCAAGCATACTTACCCCTGATTTTATTACTATGCTTGAATTTCACGCTTATAGCTATCAGAATTCATTGGGTGGAGTTCAGTTTAATAGTTTTACGAGAGATGAAATCATCAGGTGGTCAACTGCTTATCCGCAATTTAATTCCATGGGGTATTTGAATTTCCCTTGGACATTCAATCATTCATTTGTTTATCCATTTTGACATGAAACGAAAGAAATTATTCTTTATTATAGCATTGTTGTTATTTCAGAAACAAGTTGCTTTCCCTCAAGGCATAAGTATTGAACTATCTGTAAAATGGGAAACAGAATCTGGAATTTTCAATGAAGACTCAACTGTATGTACTCCAAAACTACACATCATTTATCGTAATAACTCTAAAACAAATTACTATCTTTTAAAAGTGGCGTGTAGTAAGGCGGGATTACCAATAGTTCCTTATGGAAGTTTGATACAATATCCTATTGAAGAATATTTGCATCCGGATTATTTAAAGAGAGCGAAACGACACGGTAATTATGCCAACGTAAATTATCATGTGATAATAGGAGGAATGCCATCATATAAACAGGGATGGATTATAGAAAATGATACCATAGATTATCAAAATGAAAATGAGATTGATATGATAAATGATGATTTAGCCGATATCTATGAATATATTTATCGTAAACAATACTCCGATTCGATTAAAGAAATCAAAACGCACTTTTCGATAGCAGACATATCTCCCTATGAGATATTAAATAAGGTAAAAGACCAATTTGTTTTTTTAAAGCCTGGTGAGATTTATCAAGATAGGTATAATTTAATTGGCTTTAAAATGGTAGGAGGAAATTTTGATTTTAGTATCCAAGCAGATAGGCTCTATGGATTCGTTTATACAGACAAATGGGATACAAAACAAACAAAATGGATTTACACTAAAACAGATCTCCCAAATAAAGTTGGGGAATATACTTTATATAAGGGCCAATTTTATTCCAATACTATTGGAATAAAATTTATAGGAGAATCAAAGAAATAGAACAGTATCTATCTATTTATCAAGCTTAAATGGAGGATGTATCCATGGTAAAATATGTGTTAATTACTCTGGGTTTCTTTTTCTTAAGCGTTCACAACTGTTTCTCGACCATTTCTGAACCGCATATTTATACCAGTTATTCGGCGAATAAAGAATATAAGCTGCTTGTAAGTCCTTTCTATTGTAACGAAGACAGTTGCTTAACCCTCGATGAAATAGACTCGCTGGAAAACAATATTAATGAAGAATGGAAGACGCAGTCTCTTTATATTTATAAACATATAAATGGCAGATATATAAAAATTGCAGTTTTTGATGTTCCAACAGGACAATTAACGGTTGACGTTCCATATCCTTCCTATTATTATATAAGTAATGATGGGAACACTGTAGTTAAAGAAGAAAGAAGGGAATTGAAGTGGTATGTTCTTAAATTAAATGAAACATCATTTGATTTATCGAGTTATTCCTGGGCAGACTTATTTAATCTTAAATTCGAGGAATTTACTCGGTATGTAAAGGAGGTATCACCTTATGTCATTCCTTTGAAAACAAAAAGCCGTGTTTGGACTAAAGTTAAAAACTCGCTGAAAATTAAACTCCGGTACTTTGATATGAATAAGCAACAGTACATCTACAAGAATACTGAAATTAAATTTGATTGATTTCTTCTGCAAGTTCTTAAAAAAGGGAAGAGCTTAGGCCCCCGCGTTTGAAAACACAGGGGCTTTACTCCCAGCTTCGGATGGACTTCTATGGCAAATTACATTTATCCATTTTAGTTATGAAAAAGTACTTACTTGTATCCCTGTTTACCCTTCTTTATTTTGAAGTGTTCTCCCAGTGTATTTCGATCGAGCTTTCGATCCATCGGGAGAAAGGTGAATCCGTATTTTATTCCGAAAATAATACAATATGCTGCCCGTATTTAAATATTATATACCGGAATAATACGGATAGTTCTTTGTATTTTTTGAAAGTATCTCAGAGCCGTATGGGATTACCCCAGTTACCATGGGGAAGTTTGATACAATACCCTATTGAAGAATATTTGCATCCGGATTATTTAAAGAGAGCGAAACGACACGGTAATTATGCCAATGTAAATTATCATGTGATAATAGGAGGCAGTCCATCATTATGCGTTGCCGAGTGTTAATAGTGTATACTCCGAAAGAGTCGCTTATAAATATACTTACGATGTTTATATGAATAGTGGTAGATCTGTTTCTGCTTTATCTATAATGCAAAAAGCAATATTGAATTCTAGTGGTATATTTTGGGGACCTTACCCTTCACAATACCAAATTCCTTCGATTTATAGATTTTAACAATAAAACAATAGAATTATGAAAGCTATATTTTTAACCGTCACAGTCATAATATCTATAAATAATCTTATTTATAGTCAGTTAACAGGTATTTATACCTTAAACGAATCTGTTGGTGGTACGGAATGTAATATCTACTTTTATGAAAGCGATAGTTATTATATAGAGCTATCGGAAAACGTTACTTCCGATATTATTGAGTCTTTTGTTCTGTCATACGGTTGTTATTCCTCGAAAAAGAATGAAGTTATAATGACAGATAAAGTACATGGTTATAAAATGCAGCTTACCCCTAACAAGAATCAACTTAAAGTCAAGCATGCTTTTAATTGGTTGGTAAATAAGGAATTTAGTTTTTATGATAATATTTATAATAATGAGCCAACATTTATTAGTTCAAAGACGAATGCGTCTACAGCACGGCATGAACGGATGAATTACGAGAATGAGAATAAGGCGTTATTCCCTTTAAATATGGGCGTATATGAGACTGAACAAGGTTTTAGCCTCGTTCTGGATTCAAATAATAAATATAAACTGGGGATAAAAAATACTATTATTTCTGAAGGGACATGGAATAGGGAAAGAAATGAATTGATTTTATTTGACACAACCCTGAAGCATTCCTTTTATGCTTTAATTGGGAAAGATAACCTTATCAGTAAATTTCTTCCAGGTGACGATAAAGGATGCAGACTTTATAAAAAATGACTTTCTGAAATTTCTAAACCGTAATTTGTAACTATTCCTCATTTTACCAAATGCTTTATTGCTGCGGTAAAAAAGAAAAGCTTATTTGTGCAAAACATGCACTTTATTGGACAGAACTATCCGGATTGGGGATAGGGGTACAATTTAAACTAATATCAACCGAAATGAAAAAAATATCAACGCTATCAATTACCATCACTCTGACAAGCATTGTATTTATAGGATGCACCGATTCCATTCCCGGAGATCAGATCGACTTGAGTTTACTCCGGAAACAGGTTACAGAAACAAATGCTTCAAAAGCCCTCTACGAGCCAAAAGCTGTTTCAGACATCATCCCGCAAAGCCGGGATGACCTAAACAGTATGCGGACCGTGGTGAAAATTTATACCGGTGAGCATAACGCCGGCCTCACCGTTCCGGGCTTTGGCGGGGTCAAACTGGGCAAAAGCGAGACCAACCTGAATGTTTATTACGTGGAGACAAAAATGATCAGGACAGGAGCAGACACCGTGGTTTACGGCATCGGCTACTCCACCCATTACCTGTTCAAAAAGCTGAAACGGGGCATCGACGTGTCGAACCTGGCCAGTGTGGCTGCTTCGGCCCAGTTGGAAAGCAACAAGACCTCGGTTTACTACAGCCTGCAAACGTTTGGTGTAAAATCGATCGGTTTGGTCGGTTACTTCAAGCCGCAGGTGAACAGCAATTTTGATGTGGATGGGTTTGGCGTGATCCAGTCCAGTATCGATGGTATCCATCATGTGCTTTCCGACTCGCTGCTTTCCCTGAGAACCAGCTTTGAACCTATGGAGTTGAAGTTCATCACCGCGGCCGACCTGCAGCAATAGAAATTATGCCAACAAAGAACAATAGCACCTGTTCATTATCATAAAGTGATAATTACTCTCTGAATAGACTAATTTGTCAAGTTCTATGCAATTTTAAAAGAAAAGCCATGGAAACCATTAAAATCAACTTCCACCACTCACGATATAATCCGCATGTTCCTGCCAGGTACATGTTTATCGCGAGCGGTGTACCCAAACAATTCAGAGGTTGCGACCGGCAACCCGAGACTCCTGACTTTTGTATTTTATTTATTCTTATTCGCTTTTTATTAATAAAAAACCAATAACTATTATGGCCATACTTTATTCAAAAATCCAACGGGCAAACCCGCAGGACCGGGAAGCTGCAAAAAAGTGGTACATCATTCCGAACCGCGTGCAGCAAAAAACAGAGAAGGAAATCGCAACTGCGCTGACCAAAAACACCACGCTAAGCGTTGGTGAAGCTTCCATGGTGATTGACGAACTTCAATCGGTGATTCTCGATTTCCTGCTGGACGGTTACACCGTGCAAATGGGCGACTGGGGATCCTTTCACATCACACTGAATTGTGAGGGAGCTGAAACCGAGGAAGCCTGCACTACAAACCTGGTCACAAACATCAACATTCGCTTTCTTCCGGGTAAATCGATGAAAGAAAACCTGGCAAAAGCCGTCTTCACCGAAAGGTAATACCGATTAGCCTATGCTGAAAACGGGCGGCAACGTCCGTTTAGAGATGCGCTTCTCTCTGACGAGGGAAGCGCATCAATTTGTTCAGCGAAACCCAAAGTCCGTTTTCGAAAGTCGAATCCGATCAACGTCCGGGTTCCAAAATCGGGACGTCTGAATTCATGATCCCGGACGCCTGAATTTCCAAATCCGGACGTCCGGATTTTTACAGAGAAACGCGTCAATTGGCTCAGGGTATCCAAACACAGAAACTTTATATTTGAGATCCTGAACCGGTAAAACAAACCCAGGCTATTTTTTACGGGTCATGATGTCCAGCACCATCTGATCGGTCTGGGTCATTCCTTCAGAACCAATATCGGTGAGGTTGCGGATGGTACGGTCAACATCGTCATCGGCAATGCCCTCGAGCGAACTAACGACTTTGTTGTCCATCGCCATCATGGAAGATATGACCGCTGTCGAAACGGCACTCGATACCTTGAGAGCACAACTGGGCTTGGCGCCGTCGCAAATTACACCGGTAATGTTGCCGATCATGTTCTTGACCGAACTGGCAATTTGTTCCCGGCTTCCACCCATTAAATACGTGATCCCGCAACTGGCGCCAATCGCGGCAACAATCACGCCGCACAGCCCTGACAACCGACCCAGGTTGTGCTTGATATAGATCGACATCAGGTGACTCAGCGTGAGGGCCCGGATGAGCTCTTCGTTTGTTTTTCCCGTTTCTTCTGCAAAAACCACCACCGGAAGAGTGGCCGTGATCCCCTGGTTCCCGCTTCCGGAATTACTCATCACCGGGATCATGGCTCCCGCCATCCGTACATCACAAGCTGAGGCTGTTACTGAAATAATCCGCGAGAACAGGCTGTCGCCCATGATATCCTTATGCGCTCCGCTGTTTAATACCCGTGCGACAGAGTGTCCGTAGTCTCCGTTCTTCGATTCGTTGGCTGCTGTTTTATTGAGTTCGGCCGCCTTCAAAATAAACTGAAGATCTTCGGCCGGAGTCTCTGTGGCAAATTCATACACAGTCCCAAAAGTCATTTCGGGATATTCTTCCTTGTACCCGCCTTTTACTTCATGGGTCAGCGTATTCATCAAAACTTCCCCGTTCCGTTCAACATACGAAATATTCGTGTGGCTGCCGCAAACAATGGCTTTTGACACAGAACTCGCTGAATGGCAACAAGCCTCGATATACAATTTATCGGGTGAATGCTCTTTTAAATTGACACTCAGGGTTTGCTCTTCAACTATTTTCTTTGCCTGTTCCAGTGTCTCTTCATCCAAATCTTTCAGCACTTCCAGTCCATAGGCTGATTTCCCGATCACCAGGCCCAAGGCAATCGCGATCGGAAGGCCGATCATTCCGGTACCCGGGATCCCCACTCCCATCGAATTTTTTAGAATATTGGCGCTCAGCCAGACTTCCGTCCGGACAGGAGCTTCAGCAAGCACTTCCTTTGCTTTTGCAACAGCCAAAGCAACTGCTGCAGGTTCCGTACATCCAATGGCAGGAATCACTTCCCGTTTGATCAGTGATAAAATTTTTTCAGCTTCTTCCCGGTTCATTATTTTGGTTTTATTTGAGGCACGCCTCATGTGATGAATTACCGGCTGTAAAAGTATTTGATTGCAAACGTTTTTAACGTATGCAAAAATCATATTATTAAAAAAATTAAAGATGAAACAAAAACCGGCATCATAAAGCCGATCAACTAAAAGATGTTTTACAGCCTATATGTAAAAAGTACTAAATACTTTTATTATTTTTGAATCAAGCAATGCGGGTAAAATACCTGACCGGTTTGATCACATGCCTAAATCGTTACCTAAAATATCATTAATATGAAGAAAACTGCCATTTGTTTCATCTTTTCATTTTTACTGGCCAGCCTGTCGTTCGGACAAGCTAAGCTGACACTCCATGCCGACCAGGCGAAAACAAAGATCAACAAGGAAATTTATGGTCATTTTGCTGAACATCTTGGCCGTTGTATCTATGGGGGAATTTATGTCGGAGAGGACTCCCCGATTCCCAATATCAGAGGATTGCGGGAGGATGTGATCGGTGCGCTGAAAGATATGAAGATCCCGCTGCTGCGCTGGCCGGGAGGTTGTTTTGCTGACACCTACCATTGGAAGGACGGCATAGGCCCAAAACACAAGAGACCATCGATAGTCAATATCCACTGGGGGGGAGTGACCGAAGACAATAGTTTCGGCACGCACGAGTTCCTCGATTTTTGCGAACTGATCGATGCAGAACCCTACATCTGCCTCAACGTGGGTTCAGGAACGGTTCAGGAGGCTTCGGAATGGGTCGATTATGTGAGCTCATCAAACATCAGCCCGATGACGGAACTGCGGAAGCAAAACGGACGCGAAAAACCCTGGAATGTAAAATACTGGGGCATTGGGAACGAAAACTGGGGATGCGGGGGTAACATGACTCCTGAATATTACTCGGATCTGTACAATCGTTTCGCATCGTACTGCAGAGGCGATTTGTACCGCATTGCAGGTGGTCCGAACGTGGACGATTACAACTGGATGGAAGTCGTTATGCGAAAATCAGCCCGCCGTGGCCTTGCCCAGGGAGTTTCTCTTCATAGCTATACCTTCACCAATAGCTGGGATGATAAAGGTTCGGCGACTGTTTTCGACGAAGAGGGTTGGATCAGGATCATGAATAATACGTTGAGAATGGAAACGCTGGTGCAGCGCCACTCAACCATTATGGACCGGTACGACCCTGATAAGCGGGTTGGTTTAATTGTCGACGAGTGGGGAAACTGGTTTACCGTTGAGCCGGGAACCAATCCCGGATTCCTGTATCAGCAAAACTCTTTACGCGATGCACTGGTGGCCGGAATTAACCTCAACCTTTTTAACAATCATGCCGACCGGGTCAAAATGGCCAATATTGCACAAACCGTGAATGTGCTTCAGTCGGTGATCCTGACTAAAGATGATGAAATGGTTCTGACCCCGACCTATTATGTCTTCAAAATGTACAGCGTTCATCAGGATGCCACATTGATCCCGATGAATCTGGAAACAGGAAATTATGAATTCAACGGTATTTCAGTTCCGGCAGTGAATGCTTCAGCCTCCGTTAAAGATGGCGTTATTTCGATCACCTTGTGTAATCTGAATCCCAATAAAACGGAAAGCGTCAGTATGAATATCACCGGCCAGGATTTTACAACAGCAACAGGCGAAATCGTAACGGCACAAAATATGAATGATTACAACGATTTCGGCAAAGAAGAAAAAGTCAGTCTGAAGCCTTTTGAAGTGAAAAAACCGAAGGACGGCAAACTCAGTCTGGAGCTTCCTTCCAAATCAATTGTCCTGGTTCAGTTAAAATAAAATGGACGCCCGAAGCGACACCATATAAAATTCACGCAAAGACGCAAAGACCAGTTTACTATTAACTATTTCCCGGCGTCTTTGCGTGAAATGTCCTTTCATTGGTGCCTTTCCCTGATTTCAACCCGTCTGATCTTCCCGGAAATTGTTTTTGGCAGCTCCGTAACAAATTCCACAATCCGCGGGTATTTATACGGCGCAGTGGTATGTTTCACATGATCCTGGATCTCTTTGACCAGTTCGTCCGAACCGGGACGATACTTTTCGGCAAGGATCACAGAAGCCTTGACGACCTGCCCCCTGATTTCGTCGGGAACAGCGGTAACCGCACATTCAACAACAGCAGGATGGGTCATTAACGCGCTTTCCACTTCAAACGGTCCGATCCGGTAGCCGGAGCTTTTAATCACATCGTCGGCTCTTCCGACAAACCAGTAATAACCGTCCTCATCGCGCCATGCCAGATCGCCCGTGTGATAAAAATCATCGTGCCAGGAGGAGGCTGTTTGCACCGGGTCACGGTAATATTCCTGAAACAAGCCGGCGGGAATACTCTTCCCGGTATAAATCACAATTTCACCAATCTCACCATCTTCGCAAAGACGGTTCTCCGGGTGCTGCAGTTTCACATCATAGGATGGGTTTGGAATGCCCATTGAACCCGGCTTTGTCTCCATCCAGGGAAATGTAGCGATGGAGACCACTGACTCGGTCTGTCCAAATCCTTCTTTGAGCTGAATTCCGGTCAGTTTCAGAAAACGGTTGTAAACTTCAGCATTCAAAGGTTCACCGGCCACGGTGCAATATTTCAAAGAAGACAGATCATATTTCGAAAAATCTTCAAGGATCATAAACCGGTAGATGGTAGGCGGTGCACAAAAAGAAGTGACTTTGTACCGGCTGACCATTTCAAGCATATCGGCCGGAGTGAACTTCTCATGGTCGTATACAAATACTCCGCACCCGGCGAGCCACTGTCCGTATAATTTTCCCCAGACAGCCTTACCCCAGCCCGTGTCGGCTACCGTTAAATGCAAACCATTCTCCTGCACGTTTTGCCAGTAGGATGCCGTAACAATATGGCCAAGCGGATAAGTAAAATCGTGGGCCACCATCTTGGGATTTCCGGTGGTTCCGGAAGTAAAATACAGGATGGAGATATCCTGATTTTCAGAAGGCTTCTCCGGCTTCACAAACGCCGGCGCCTGCGCAATCCCTGAGGAAAAGTCGTTCCATCCATCAGGAACAAGCGGTCCCACCGAAATCCGCTGTTCAACGGTTGGCGATTTTGGCATAGCCAGATCAATTTGCCCAAGCACGTTTTCATCTCCCACCGAAACAATCGCTTTTATTCCGGCTGCATTATTCCTGTAGACAATATCCTTTTCCATGAGCAGATGGGTTGCAGGAATACAAACTGCCCCGATCTTGTGCAGTGCAATAATGGAATACCAGAACTCGAACCGACGTTTTAAGATCAGCATCACTTTATCTCCCCTGCCTATTCCGAGCGACTGAAAATAAGAAGCAGTCCGGTCGCTGCACATTTTCATATCGGCAAAAGTGTAATCACGATGTTCTCCTTTATCATTCGTCCAGATTAGAGCCGGTTTGTCAGGTTCCAGCCGGGCGTATTCATCCACGACATCATAACCAAAATTGAAATTTTCCGGGATCAGGAACTCCAGGTTTGTAACAAAGTCGTTCAGATCGTTGAACGTGCTTTGTTTTAAATACCGTTCACTCAGCTTCATACTACTTATTAAAAATCATGGCTAAAAATTCCGCTTCTTTTCCGTCCAGTGCTTTCATCCCGTGAGGCAATCCTGAATTAAACCAAAGCGAATCACCTTCCTCAAGGATTAATTCCTTGTCTTTCAGAAGAATTAATAAACGTCCCTTCAGAATCAGATTAAATTCCTGTCCTTCATGCTGGTATAACGGTATGGTTTCCTGTTTCGGATCCGGACTAACAGTCACGATAAACGGCTGAGCCCGCTTTTCAATGAAGGTTTCATTCAGTGCCTGATACCGGTATTCTTTGCGCCTTTCCACGGCAATGCCTGTTCCCCGTCTCGTAAGCGAGTATGAAGTCATTCTGGGCATATCGCCGGTTAGCAAGGCAGCGAATTCCAAATTACAGGCCGCTGAGAAACGATATAAAAAGGTAACCGGGATGTCCGAGTTGCCACTTTCGTATTCTTTGTACTGTTCGGGACTGACACCGCATGCTTCGGCGCAGTTTTCCGGGGAAAGATCGAGGGCATCGCGAAAGCCTCTCAGCCTTTCTGCGATTTCCCGAATTTTTATATTCATGTTAGTCAGGTTTTTTAAAAACAAGCAGGAGAGAAATCTTTCTCTCCTGACGCATAAAAGTACTAATTCTTCAGAAAAAACTTGTCTTTCCTGACAAAATAGATCAGTAAAAGGGCTACTTACCGATTTTTCCTTTGATCATGGTAAAGGAATGAGGGGCGAAAGAATAGGTCATTTTGCCGGCATTTTTCACCTTCAGCGGATTCTTTGTGCGGGTCTGCACCAGCGTTTTTTCGAAATCGTTCTCCGCTTTGATGTCGGGACCGTTCACTTCATACACTTCAAACTCACCATCAAAAGTTCCTTCCTGAGCGATCAGATCGGTTGTGAACGCCTGGTCTTTATGCCGGTTGACTACACAAAGCACCAGCTCACCATCGTGGTAAGCCGCCGACACATCCAGGTAAGGAACATTTTTCTGAATGGTTGTCGATTCACCAAGACCAATAAAAAATTCATCGGTATCATAGGTTTCACAGTCCACAAATACATCCAGCGAGGTGCCTTTCATATGGTTGGCGAACAACTGCAGCGGATAATAGATGGTCTGTTTAAACATCCCCTTCTCGGAAGTAAAGATCGGGGCGATCACATTGACCAGTTGCGCCATGTTGGCCATCTTCACCACGTCGGCGTTCCGGATAAAGACATTCAGGAAACCAGCGATGACAAGCGCGTCTTCCAGGTTATAATGTTCCTCCAGCGCACGCTCGCCGGTCATGGATTCTTCGGCACGTGCGCGGTACCAGACATTATATTCATCCCAGGCAATATAGATCGGGTCGCGGCCATTCCTGTCTGCATTCTCCATTTCGCGGTCGATCATGCCTTTTACGATCCGCGTGCGTTCTTCGCACACGAGCGGAGTGGAAAGAAAATTATAATAATTATTGTCGGGATTGCCCACGTAAATATGCAGGGCAATATAATCGGCCACATCGCGCAGTTCTTTGAGGATGGTTGCATTCCACTCGTTGGGATCGGCATCGGGACGGTAGTTTGAAGAGCCGGCTGCTATCAGTTTGATATCGGGTGATGTGAGTTTCATCAGCTTGCCGGCCTCCCGTGCCTTTTTACTGTAGTCTTCGGCATTGAGGTGTCCCATTTGCCAAAAACCATCCATTTCGTTTCCCAAACTCCAGTACTTAATCTGGTAAGGGTCCGGATGCCCGTTCTTTTTCCTGAGTTCTGCGAAATACGGTCCGCTTGCTATATTGCAATATTCCACCCACTGTTGGGCTTCCTCTATCGTACCCGTTCCCATGTTCACGGAAAAATAGGGTTCAGTCCCGATCCTTTTGGCATAGGTCATAAATTCATCTGTCCCAAAGCGATTGGTCTCCAGCCGCGACCAGGCCAGTTCCATTCGTGGAGGGCGCTGGTCTTTTGGCCCCACCCCATCCAGCCAATGGTAATTCGAAACAAAATTACCACCCGGATAGCGGGTAATGCTCACATTCAGGTCTGTGACCGCCTCCATCACATCACGCCGGTATCCGTTTTCGTCGGACAAAGGCGATCCTTCCTCATAAATTCCCCCGTAGACACAACGTCCCAGGTGTTCCACAAAATTTCCGTAAATATGCGGATTGACTTCGCTAATCGTCCGGTCAATATCTATTTTTATACGGGCATTCTGAGCAGCCAAATTTTCCGTTCCCGCCAGACACACAGCCCATATGGCAACAGCCGGCAAACAGTTCCTCTTTCTCATTCTTTATTTTTTGATAGTTCGTACTCTTTTTATAATTCAACCAGGGGCCATCCGTCGTTATCCCACTTAATTTCCCTGATCAGCAGTTTGGCATGTCCGTTATCCGCAGCGTCGTAACCATGAAAGACCAGAAAATCCTTACCATCGTCACTGACCACCGCATTGTGTCCCACACCATGCCAGACACTGTTGCCTGAAAGCACCAGACTGCCACCGCCTGATGCCATTGGCTTGCCGTCCTTATCCAGATACGGACCGGTCAGGTTCCGCGCCCGTCCGACGATCATTTTATAGGTACTGTTCACCCCCTTGCAGCAATAATCGATCGATGCAAACAAATAGTAATAGCCCCCTCTCCTGAAAATAAAGGGCGCTTCAATCGCATTTCCACCGGCATCTTTGGGGTTGTCATCCACAGCCGGCGGATTGGGAGCCCGGGGATCTGCTTTCCGGGATGCAATGGTCAGCAATTGAATCGTATCTCCCTCAACCGACATGGCATCAGCACTTAAGCTGACCAGTTTCAGTCCGTCCCAGAAGGAACCGAAAGCCAGGTAAGGTTTTCCCTGTTCATCCGCGATCAGATTCGGATCGATGGCATTCCAGTTGGTCAGCCCCGGAAAAGATTGAATGATCTTTCCGTGGTCGATCCACTTGAAATCCGGATCATCCGGGTCGAGCGTGAGGTTGGTTGCCAGCCCGATGCAAGAGGTATTTTTCCCAAACGATGATACCGAATAATACAAATAATACTTTCCGTTGAAAAAGGAAATGTCGGGCGCCCAGATATGGCCTCTGAAATCAGGGACGGCCATGGTTGCCCATTTAGGCGCTTCTGCAAAAACAGGTTTTTCCCGGTGCCATTCTTTCATATCTTTCGACGACCAGACACTGATTCCCCATCCTGTACTGAAAAGATAATACGTGCCGTTCTGCTTTGCCATTACCGGGTCATGGACCATGATGCCTTGCGCAGCCGAAATTCCGGCCAAAAGCAAAAGAGCCAGGGTGATGCTGTAGATTCGTTTCATTTCTTTATTCTCTAAAATTTATACGGCCAATAGATGGCCCTTGCAGCGAAAGGTGGCGGACAATACACCGCCCATCAGCTATTTTGTCTTTTTGCCCCAGTAGGTTGCATTTAGATTTTTTTCAGTTCCGGCATATACCAACGTTACACGGCGTGGAGTGGCTTCCCAGTCGACTTCACGTTCAATGCAAACAACAACGTCGCCCAATGTCAGTTGCTTTTTTGTCGCATCATAATTCCAATTGCCTGTCAGCGCTCCCGACATGGTACCGTTGGCATTGAGGGTCAGCGTGGAGGCGCGATCCTGTTGTCCATAGCTGTAGGTAAGGTTGATGTGTTCCCATGTTCCGACCAACGAATCTTTGGTGATGGTCCCATAGTCAGGTACGGCGGCGTAACGTTCGGGCAATGCGATCGGCCACAGGTTGTCGGGTTCGCCCGGAGAGGCCGGGCACCATACAATGCGGCGTACGTGTCCCATCATAATGGCATTGGAGTAAGCGTTGCCGCCAACATTGGCCGGCAACCGTCCCTGCGACATGTAGAACCATTCGTTGGTATTTTCCTTTTGGAAGATACTGCAGTGTGACAGGCCTACCCATCCGTTACTCAGGTTGAACTTGTACGGATGGGTTACGATGGGATAGCAGTCGCCGCTTCCGCCGGTAAAGTTGCGTCCGGTGATATCGGTGTACGGACCTTCGATGTTTACGCTTCTGACCACCCGCGTATTGTAAGGTACCTCGAGCGGATCGTAGGCCATGAACAAGTAATAGAAACCATCTTTGTAGATGATCTCGGGAGCTTCGCTGGCCTGCCAGCGCGACGAGGCCGTACGTGTGCCGATTCGCACACCATACCGGGCTGTCAGCTCACCGGCACTGTTTGCGTAAGGTTCACCGGGTTTGTTGAGCGGCTTCCCTGTTGTCGCATCGACCTGCAGCAGCGCAAAGCCGCTGTGCCACGAACCATATATGAGGTAGTGCCTTCCTTCGGGTGTTACGATATACGTGGGATCGATTGCGTTATAATAAAAGTAGGCATCCCAATCCGACAAACCGGAACGGCTGTAGTTTTTGCCCCGATCGGATGATGAACAGGTAACGAAACCCTTATCGGTCCATACCGCTCCGAATGGGTCGGACGATTCGCACATGCCGATAAAGGCGCGTTCGGTCCAGCTTCCGTCAAAATTAGCCGCGGTGTTGGCCTTGCCCGTTTTGATGTAGTTATCAATCACGATGCTGTAGTACATCCGCAGGATCTCTTGTCCTCCAGCGTTGACCCGGCGTACGACCGGTGCCCAGTAGCCATATTTTATGTTGTCCCGGGCTATGGCTTCGAGACCCATGCGCAAACGAATGGCGTTGAGTGAGTCGGCTACCCAGGAGGGTGCGTCGTAAAAAGGTCCGCCTACCCAGTCCCAATTCACCAGATCGGTTGAACGTTTGCCCTGGAAATGCCCATGCCCTTCGGCAGCATTACCATACGAGGCATCGGTGCCGTACATATAATAATATCCGTTGTGGTATGTCACCGACGGGTCGTGAACATTGGCCAGATTCCAGTTGTTCCGGTTTGCCCACGATGCAATCGGCGAATAGTCGTCGGCATATGTGGGAATGGTGAAATCTGTACCGGGGTCCGGCTTATCATCATCCTGTCCCGGATCATCATCTTTTTTGCAGCCTGCAAACAACAGCGCAGTTATGCTTATCCATAAAATCAGTAAATCTTTTCGTCTCATATCCGGTATGTTTAAAAAAAAGTCTGTAAGGAAGTCTCTAATTTAGAGAATGTTTCCTAGTCTACAACAGGACGAACAGTCCATTTCTCCCTGAAAGCAGGTCCGTTATCTTCATTCTTGTTTGCCGAGTTACCCACGAGTTTAGGGTTGGCATTCAAGGTCGACTGAAATATCGGGAAATATTCATGTCCCTTATAGTAGTATTTGAACGATGAATCGTCGGCGGTTTCGGCGGTAAGCTCATCTGTTGAGGCTTTGCCGTCGCGCTTGTAATAAGCATGTTCAATGAGTTGATTCAAACGACTGTCATCGTAGAAAAATCCCCAGCGGAGCAGGTCGATACCACGTCCGTTTTCACAACCGAATTCCTTAGGACGTTCAACATTTGCGATTTGTTCGAAAAGAGCGTCAGCAGACGGAAAGCCGGAAACCTGAAGATCTTTAAGGGCAACGCGCCGGCGGACCATGTTCATGTAATCGATCGCAGCCTGGGTTGGACCATTGATTTCATTTTCGCATTCTGCCGCACGCAGCAAAACATCGCTGTAACGCATCAGGCGGAGATTAACGCCGCAATGCAATCCGTTCGTGATCGAACTGTAGATGTTATTTCTTGCATTGGTGAATTTAGCAATCGATATACCGCCCTGGGCATTGTTCGACAACGGAGTTGCTGCTATGTCTTGCTGATAAATCGTGTTGCTGCGCGGATCTCCGTTCGGATATGCGGCAGTTTTAGCGCCGGTATAGCTGTTATATTCATTCTCGAATGTAACCAGGGTCCAGTACAGACGGGGATCGAGACGGCCATCTGTACAGTTCTCTTTTCTGAACAGGTTATACAGCCAGGGTGAACCGGCCAAATCGCCCCAGCTACCCAATTCCTGAGAAGCGTAGTTGCTTTCTACCGCGTGACCCTGCGTTGCCTGCGAGCTGATATTTACCGGGGTCCACTCTTCGTCGGTGCCGCCTGTGCCATAGTCCATAAACTGAACTTCGAAGAGGCTCTCATCATTATTTTCGGTATTTTCTTTGAAATTATCTCCATAGTCTGCCATCAATTCATAATGTCCGTACTTGCCGGCGATAATGTCTTTCAGTACCGTATAAGCTTCTTCAAATTGATGGCGGAACATCAGCGCACGGGCCAGGTATCCGGCAGCAGCACCGCAGGTGGCACGTCCCCTGGCCCACTCGCCGCCTTTATCGCGCGACGGCAACAGTTGCATCGCTGCCGTGAGGTCAGCCTCAATTTGGTTGAATACCGAGTCTTGCGTGGCGTTGGCAGCAAACATGGTATTGATATCTGCATAATCCGCATAATCGGTAAACAAGGGAACAGTCTGATAATAGGTAGCCAGGTTATAGTAAGCCAAAGCCCGGAGGAACAGCGCCTGCCCTTTTATCTGGTTATAAGATTCTTCCGACATTTCGACACCATCAACTTTCGACAATACTAAGTTGGCACGGTTTACGACATGGTAGTTATCGCGCCACATCCACAGGTCTCCAATTTCGATGGTACCCGGAGAATTAAGGTTGTCGTAGTTAATATACCACTGTTGCGATGAGTTCCAGACTTCGTCACCACGTACAGCATCCATTGTGTAGCCAACGCGGGCAAATGTACCTTCGAGGCGTATCCGGTTGTAGCAGGCGATGACAGCCTCCTGCAATTCTGACTCTGAGTCACCAAAGTCATAAGTTCCCTGGCTGTTCGGGTTCGTAACATCGAGCTGATCATCGCAGGCAATGATGCCTCCGACAAGCGCCGAAATGGCTAAAATTATATTTAAACGCTTCATATTGTTACCCAATTTTTAGATTTTCTATTTTAGAATGACAAGTTTACGCCGAACATGACAGTTTGCGGCGTTGGATACGACGCATAGTTATAACCTGGAGTCATTGTACCGCCGGCGAAATCGACGTTGTAACCTTTATATCTCGACAAAGTGGCCAGATTCTGGGCCGATGCGTACAGACGAACACCGTTCACATATCCACCAAACCATTTGTCAGGGAAATTATAGCCCAGTTCGATGTTGGCAATTTTCAGATAGGATGCATTTTGGATGAACCGCTCACTGAACAGATCGTTGGTGATGGAACCCGTCGATTTGTAGGCTACACGGGGCACATCGGTGTTTGTATTCTCCGGGGTCCTCCATGCATTTAACAGATCGACGCTCTTGTTGAGTGCACCATAAGAGCTGTGCAGGGTGAGATCAACAAAATCTACCGCTTTGAAATTTGCAGCTCCGTAAGTCGATACGTTTAGGTCAAAACCCTTCCACTCAGCACGTACATTCAGTCCGTAATGAATTTTCGCGAGACCGCTGCCCAGGAATGTTTGGTCGCCGGCAAGGGTAATTTCGCCGTCATTATTAACGTCTTTGTACTTAACATCACCCGGTTGTGCTCCGTTCTGAGTTACTAATTCGCCCTCGTCATTGTAATTGTTGTCGATCTCCGCTTGCGACTGAAAAATACCTTCGGAAATTAAGCCATAAAACTCACCAACTTCACGGCCTACCTCCGTACGGGCGTAGCCACTGGTAATCGGATTATTTAATATCCCCAACTTGGTTACTTCGTTCGCAAGGGTAGATAAGTTGGCTGAAATATCGAACTTAACAGCGTGCCCGCGATTGTGATAAGCAAGCAGGAATTCAAAACCTGAGTTCTCCATGGTTGCTGCGTTCATTTTTACGGTTGTATTGGTAACACCAGCTTCTGCAGGAACCGGTACATCATAGTGAAGCTCTTCCGATACTGACTTGTAGTAACCAAAGGTAAACTCTAACTTATTGTTGAACATACCCAGGTCGAGACCAAGGTCAAGCATTTTCTTTTTTTCCCATTTGAGTACTTCATTTACATAGTTTGAAATCGAAGAACCTGTAACTTTATCATTACCAAAGCTATAAGTGTAATCACCCCTTAGCATCGTACCGGTATACCCGTATGCGGGAAGGTTCGAAATATTACCCAGTTCGCCGTAGCTGGCGCGAACCTTGAACAGGTTAATCGTTGACTTGTCAACCGGGAAGAAGTTTTCACGTTCGACGCGCCAACCTGCTGAAACAGACGGGAACCAATCCGCACGATCGTTAACGGAAAGACGGCTTGAAGCATCGCGGCGCACGGTTGCCGAGAACAGGTATTTCTCATCGAAATTGTAATTGATCCGGCCAATATACGAAGCCATTAAACTTTCTTCTTCATAACTTGATGATGACTTCTCCTCCGCATTGTTTAAATGCAAATAGTATGGCTCGGACAAGGTGTGGCCTGTGCCTGTGAGTATGTATTGGTAATTTCGCTCGAATGTCTGCCCCACAACCACATTAACATGATTACGACCGAGCACACCGTCGTAGGTCAACGTGTTTTCAATCAATCCATCGCTGTAGTTAACAGTCTGATGGGTCAGTATCTCGCTGCTCTTTGACAGGTAGTTCGTTGTACTCTGTATAAATGCGGGTACGAATGTCAGGTTTTTTACAGAGGTCTTGCTCTGCGACAGGTTCAGGTTATAGGCTAACTTATGATTCCTGCTCCTGAGGTCAAGCATATCCATGAGGTCAACGGTTGCAGAACCTGTAACAACAATACGGTCAACTTTTGAATTCCGCTTCAGCAAACTATTGGTTAGTAAAACGTTGGTCAGGCGCAGGTCGCCATGAACGTCGTCATAATAAGTTCCAAAACCGTAAGAGTCGTAGCTGTATTCTGATGCAGCCGAAATCTTGTCGTCAAGCACCCAGGTCGATTCATCGTAAGCTTTAATGGTTGGGGGGGTAATCAAGGCCGAAGCCATTACCGGATATTGCGCACCATATAAGCCCGCTACATACTCGTTGGCGTTACTGAGCGCCATATTGTCCTGATCGCTGTGGCTGTACACGATGTTCGTTTTGATTTTGACAAACTTCACATCCATCGTATTGTTGACACGGGCCGTGTAACGGTCAAAGTTGGGACCGGCACCTACCATTGTTCCTTGCTGGCTGTAGTAGTCGAGAGCGAGGTTATACGTATTGTTGGCGCCGCCTCCTGAGAGGTTGATGTTGTGATTCTGGCGAACACCTGTTTTGAACGCCTCATTGAACCAGTTTGTGTTCACTTCGCCCGGATCGATATATTTTTCGTTTGCAGGATCGTATCCGGCAGGAACATCCATACTACTGTTTCCGAATGCCATGGTAACGTATTCACCATATTGGTAAGAATCCATCACATCGTACACGCCTTTCTTCACCTGGTCGAGACCAAAGTAGCCGTTGTAGTCGATCTTCATGGCGTTGTTCTTCTTACCTTGCCTGGTGGTGATGATCACCACGCCGTTGGCAGCACGCGAACCGTAAATTGCGGCAGCAGAAGCATCCTTAAGCACCTGAAGGGTTTCGATATCGTTTGGAGAGAAGTCGCGTATGGTCGTTCCCATGGGCACTCCGTCGACCACGTAGAGAGGTGCAGTGCTGCCAAACGACCCGATACCACGGATACGTACAGTAGGGTCGGCTCCCGGCTGCCCGTCGCTTGTAATTTGAACACCGGCTACTTTCCCTTCAAGCATGGTGGAGATGTTTGAGTGCGATACTTTCTTCATCTCTTCGGTGTTCACGATGGCAACTGAACCGGTGAGGTCGACTTTGCGTTGTGTACCGTAACCGATAACCACCACCTGGTCGATTTCCCTTAAATCCGAAACCAATGTGATGTTGCCGAGTTCAATTTTTCCTTCAACAGTTACCTCAATACTTTTGTATCCGACAAACGAAACGACCAGCGTTGCATCTGAAGGAACAGAAAGGGAGAAGTTGCCATCGCTGTCGCTGATGGAACCAACGGATGTATTTTTTTGTTGCACAGTCGCGCCCGGAAGCGATTCTCCGTTTTCGTCAATGATTTTGCCCTTTACGGTTATGTTACCTGGTTGAGTCATTGACATCTGGCCGGCATTGGCTTTTCCTTCTGCATATGTTGCAGTTGCGAGTGCCAACGATACCAACAGGATTAAGTGTAAATATTTCATCTGTAACTGATTTTATCTTGGTGATTATTCTACAATGACGAGATAAGACCCCTCGGTGACGAGTGCGCAGTTCAAATCGGCACTGTCGACCGTTATACCCGCATACTTTTGAAAATGTGTTTCGCCGTTGGCGTAAGTTACATTGTAAAGGATATCGGCTGTATTGTTACCATTGTTCGTAACGGTGATGACGACCTTAGAGCCACTTATGTTTGATGTGAATTTATCCCAATTCCAGTCAGAAGTAAGGGTGGCTGTGCCATAGCCGGAGCCCCATCCGTAGTTGTCCATGCGAACGACACTATATTCAGTCTTGTCCGCTTTGCGAAGAATGGTACAGGGGCTGTGCCAGTTTGCAAGATTGTCGGAGTAACAGTACAGGGTAAGTGTCTTGCCCGAACCTGATGCGACGGGGTAATCTTCAGAGAATGCTGTCCACCATGCGGTCGAAAAGTCATTGGCACCTACCTGACTGATTCCTTTTGCCAGCGTCAGCGGACAGGTTGTCGTTACCGTGCCTGTTGCACCCACGTAGGAAATGACAGCGGACTGAGAACCTTCAGCAGCCGGAATTGCACCAAACTGAAGTGTTTCGTTTGGTAAAACACCTGTTGTACCGTCTGAATAGGTAGCTGTGACGACAATCCCTGCAGGGTTGAACCGGATCGGGTCGCTGTTGAAGTAATAGTATTTGGTTATGGTTGGTAAAGTGGTCACCTCCAGGCTTGCCACAGCGTTCGTCACTTCCAGTGTGTAGAAGGTCGATACAGCCTTGCCGTATGCCCCCTGCTTCGTTTTGTTGTAAGCTGCAATAACGGTCTTGACTCCGAGGGTAGTCATGTCGGGAATAACTGTAAATGAGATATCGGCAGAATCCACTTGCGCAGAAGATCCGTCAGCAAAAGTAACTGTTGCGATTGCGTCACCCCAGAAGTTTTCGTTGCCTGATTCAACAAAGGCAGGAGCTCCTTCAATCGCGATTGAAACAGGGCTGACATCTTCTACAGCAGTGACTTTAGAAGGGATCAGGTATGCTTTTTCCATTTCGAAATAGCTGCCGTCGCAGACCAGGAAAGCCACGATATTGGCCGTGGCGGAAACCGGTTGCTGGTATGTTTCGACCAGCGTTGTAGCATTTGTTCCAACGGCAGTGGCTGTTACAAATACATTGCCGGTAGCGGAGTGGTCGACTTCGATCGTCACAGAAGCACCCTGCATGGTCGTGCGGAAGTCGTTCCAGATATCGCCGTCGTTGTCAGTATCGGGATAGTTATGGGAGATCATACCTGCGTCCCAGGCATAACCTTCATCTGTCATTGTGCCACCCCAGCCGTAAGCATCAGAACGGAGAACAAAGTATTCTTTATAGCCGCTGTCATCCCGGTCTGCTATTTCATTGGTGACGGCAAGATTCCAGTTATTCCAGTTGCCCGCACCCGAAGAGTGGTTGACAAACTCCAAATGCAACAGTTTGTTTGAAGGGACAACAAAATAATCGGAGAATGCAGTCCACCAGGCGGCACTGTTATCTTCAGCTCCGACGATCGCTGTGGCGATGGTGAGGTAAGTCGTATCACCCGTATCGGGTCTTGAAGCTGCAATTGAGTCGATCCTGCTCTGCAGGTCGGCGGGCGCATCAATTGAATAAAGATCCATCTTCTGGCACCCAACCAAGCTCAATGCAGCCAAAACTGCTGCACACAAGGCGTACCTTATCAGTTTAGTTTTTTTCATAAGATTAGATTTGATTAAATTCACTTTTTTACAACCATATCCGGATCGTTAGCTTTAGAGTCAACATGCTAATTTTCCCTGATAAGTCTGGTAAAAATAAATCCTTAAAGTTTGGGCAAAGCGGACGAAATGATATGGGGAGTGGACAAAACAGGAATTTTATGTTCCACTTTCAAGAAACAACACCAACACAGCTATTTTTAAACGAGTTAGCTCTTTAAATAAAATTCAGTTGGGCTCATCCCGTAAAACTTGCGGAATATCCGGCTGAAATATTTTGGATCGTTAAAGCCGGTCTGGAAAGCAATCTCAGAAACCGAAAGGTTTTTCTGTTGCATCAGTGCCACAGCTTTCCGCAACTTAAACGCATTTAAAAAGTCGGTAACAGTCAAATCGGTGATCGCTTTAATCTTTTTATACAGCAGGCTGTGGCTGACAAACATTTCTGCGGCCAGTTGGTTGGCCGAAAATCCATCGCGGTTGAAATTAGCTTCAAGGATCCGGTATACCCGTCCAAGAAATTCCTCGTCGGCCCGACTGCTCGTCAGTTCGGACAAAGAAGCGACTGCAGGCGAGCTGAACATTTTTTTCAGTTTCCTGCGGCTGTCGATCAAATTCGACAGGCGTGCCTGCAAAAGCTCCAGATTAAAAGGTTTTGGGATGTAATCATCGGCCCCTGTTTCGAGACCTTCGATCCAGTTCTCGACCATATTTCTGGCGGTCAGCAGGATGACAGGAATGTGACTGGTTTGAATGTCCTTTTTCAGTTGCGTACATAATTCAATCCCGTCCATGACCGGCATCATCACATCGCTGACAATCAAGTCAGGGGAGTATTTCTTTGCCATTGAAAATCCTTCTTTCCCGTTCTCCGCTCCCAGCGTTCGGTAATCGGATCGGAGTGTTTTCATCAGGAAAGTCCTTAAATCATAATTATCCTCAATGATCAGGATCAAGGGCTTTGACCGCTTTTGCCCGTCTGTTTCTTCCGGACCGGGATCAGCTTCTGCATACACCAAATCCTGGATAAGCATATCCACTCGTCCTTCCAGGTTTACCTCCACAGGGAGAATAGTCTGATCCTGTTCATCTTCCGCAAATTGATCACGGGTACAAGGTAAGAGAACCCGGAAACAACTCCCCCTCCCTTCCCGGCTTTCCACCTCGATCCGGCCATGTAAAGCCTGAACCAGTTCATAGGTCAGTGCCAAACCGATCCCCGAGCTTTCCATGCGATTATCTTTTGCCGGGTCAATCTGGTAGAACCGTTCAAAAATAAACGGCAAATGTTTTTCCGCAATACCTTTCCCGGTATCTGTCACTTCAACACAAACAAAAGGGGAAGAGAATCTGACCTTCATGGTAATTCGACCCTGCGCAGGAGTATATTTAAAAGCATTTGAAAGCAGGTTATAAAAAATATGTTCCAGTTTTTCAGGATCATACCAGGTTTCCCCGGGCGGATCGTCCGACTCAAAACTATAGCTCATCCCCTGATGACGGGCCAAATCACTGAATGATCCGTGAATTTGCCGGAGGAACTGCTTTAGATCACCGCGGCCGGCCCGGATAATCATTTTACCGTTTTCAATCCGTCTGAAATAGATCAACTGATTGATCAGATGCAGCAGGCGGTGAGCGTTCCGGTTAACTATTTCAAGGGTATTAATCGTATTCCTGTCATTTTTCAGATTCTTCATCAGTTGCTCCAGCGGGTCAATGATCAACGTAAGCGGTGTTCTGAATTCGTGGGAAATATTCGTAAAAAACCTTAACCGAAGCTGATTGACCAGATTGACCTTTTCATTCAGTCCGACCAACTCATCGCGTTGCCGGGCGATTTTGGAATTCTGCAGTTCAAGTTCCAGTTTTTGTCCTTCAACCAGCATTTGATGCTCTGCCAGTTCTTCATTTGTCTTTTGCAAATGTTCAGCCTGCTGTTGAAGCTTTTCTTTTTGCTCTTCAATTTTTTCAGTCCGCTCCCTGACCTGCTGCTCCAGTTTGCGCTTCTGCTTCTTCAAATAACTGACACGATAGCGAATATATGCCATCACCAGGATCAAAACAGATGCAACAAATAGGATGCGGAACCAACCGGTTTTCCAGAAAGGAGGATGAATGGTAATTTTCAGTTCAGCGGCATTATCAGACCAAACGCCGTCACTGTTCGATGCCTTTACACGAAAAATATAATCTCCGCCCGACAAATTCGTATAGTTTGCAAACCGTCGGGTCGCCGGAATGACGACCCAATCCTGATCAATTCCTTCCATTTTGTAGGCATATTTTATCTTTTCAGGAAGGAAGTAATCGAGCGCTGAAAATTCAATTGAAAAAACAGCATCTTTCCAGGAAAGCTCCAGCTCAGACGTTTCTGCAACTGATTGCTGTAAAATAACACGGGTATGGTACTTCTGCCCGATATGAACAGGGTTGTTAAAGACGGAAAACTCCGTAAAAACAGGCCGGTTCGATTCCTTAAACAAGTCAATGTCGCGGGCATTGAAATAATTCAAACCGGCAATTCCTCCAAAATAGATGTTCCCGTCTTCATCCGTATCGGACGCAGACCAGTAAAACTGATCACTCAGCAAACCGTCACGCACATAAAAATTATGAAAGGACCGCTCTTCCGGATTAAACCGTGAAAGTCCGTTATCCGTGCTGATCCAGAGGTAACCCGGAAAATCTTCTTCGATACTGTATGCAACATTGTTGCATAAGCCGTCCTTTTCGCTGTACCGGACGAAGCCCGCCTTCCCTGCCGCATCTTCCTCATAGCGGCAGATCCCGTTTCCATAGGTTCCGATCCACAAGGTGCCGTCCCGGCTTTCGTATAATGAAATTACGTAATTTCCGGGCAAAGATGATGAGTCTTCAGCCGCATTAAAAAAACTATCATAATCCAGTTGATTCTGCTGATCAAATTGATTGAGTTGGTCCAGCTTTAACCGGTATAATCCATTCCGGCTCCCAACCCATAAGCGGCGTTCGCGGTCAATCAGCATGCATCCCACTTCCAGCGGCTCTGTAAGCTGCATCTTCTCGTGAATATGCAGAAAAGCTTTTTCATCCTGTTGAAAGAGATCAAGGCCTCCCCGTGTACCGATCAGTAACCGCTGTTGATCCGGTTCAGCAATTGAAGAAACAAAATCGGAATTAATGCTTCGGGGGTTGCCGGAATCATGCAGATAGCGTTCGAATTTTCCGGTTTTCAGCGACACCAGTTTATTCAAGCCCCCGCCCCATGTGCCGATCCAAAGTTTCTGATCCTGACCCCGGAAAACTGAACTCACAAAATTACTACTGAGCGCATCCGGATTACCCGGATTAACACTAAAATGCTCCACCTTCCGGCCACCGGCGGTTATCCGGTTCAAACCTCCGCCGGCCGTCCCTACCCATAAAGCATCCTTTTCCTTCAGAATCGAATTGACGGTATTATGACTGAGACTGTTTGGATCAGCCGGATCGTGATACAGGGAAAAAAAGGGTTTTTGATAGATATTGTAATGATTAATTCCTCCTTTGTCAGTCCCGATCCAGACATTACCTTGCTTATCGGCCAGGATTGAATTCACGAACGGATTATTCAGATTCCCGTTTTTCCCCGGGTCCCGGCTCAGGTGAGCAAAGGTCCTGCTTTCCCTGTCGAAGAAATTGAGCCCGCCCAGAGTCCCGACAATGACACGGCCTTCGTGATCTTCAGCCACAGCCGTCACGGTTAAATGATCGAGGGCTGACGGATCATCCGGATTGGTTCCAAAATAATCAACCTGATGACCAGTCTGATCATACCGGTACAGCCCCAAATCAGTTCCCACCCAAATATTCTCTTCCGAATCAATAAAAATACAGGTGATATTCAGCGTTCCGACCGTCCGGATCAACGCTTCAAAAGCAGGATCCGGCAACCGGTTATCAATCCCAAGTACCGCTAATCCGGCATCAGTCCCAATGAAAGCCCACCGATCATGCAGGCTGATATAATTCGTATGGCGGTCGGGTAAATTGTGGTCATTTATTTTTTGCGCGCGCAAATCGTTCCCCGACGGGTGGATCAACCACAATCCCTGCCCTTCTGTGGCTATCCAGATTCGGTTTTGCTGATCGGCGGAAAGGTGATTAATTGAAAGAGAAGCGAATGATGAAGCAATCTGGCCGGGAATTGAGAACCGGTCTTCCTCGAAATTAAGCCGGGTTAAACCTTTTCCGGTCCCTACCCAAATATTCCCCTCATGATCTTCACAAAGCGCACGAATGAAATTATCAGGTATACCTTCCGCGTTCGATGCGCGCTGGTAGATCCTGAACGTATAGCCATCAAACCGGCACATACCGTTCCAGGTGCCAAACCACATGAATCCTCTTTTATCCTTCAGCATACAATCGACCGTATTCTGAGGAAGACCTTCGTTAGCCGTAATGTATCTGAATTTATATTCCGGATCCCGGACAGCCCCGCTGCTTTTACCGGCAAGGACCATTGCAATAACAAGGACACCGGCAAGCCATTTTGATGATACCCCCTTTTTCATCCGTAATAATTTGCTTTAAAGTTGCCGGATGAAACCCGCATGATAAATTTTCATGCGTATTTGCGTTTCGACCAATCCTGCTCGTTTCATAAGTATCTCAAATATACTAAAAATGAAACGAGCAGGATTGTGCCGGGGCATATCATTATCTTACAACTGTTAACTTAAAAAAGAGATCAGCACACCGGCTGCCACCGCCGAGCCAATCACCCCCGAAATATTGCTGGCCATACAATACTGCAAAATATGGTTTTTGACATCATATTTCACAGCAATTTCGTTTGCCACCCTCGAGGCCATCGGAACAGCACTTAAACCTGTTGCGCCTACCAACGGATTGATCTTTTTATTGGAAAAGAGGTTATGGAACTTGACGGCAAAAATCCCTCCGGCAATGGAAATGGCAAAAGCCAGGAACCCTCCAACGACGATCATAATGGTCTGGAAATTCAGAAACACTTCGGTGGTCATGGTTGCCCCCACAGCTAATCCGAGGAAAATAGTAGCCGTATTCATGATGGGTCCGGTTGCAGCATCTGAGAGACGACCAACGGCCACTCCGACTTCCTTGATCAGGTTCCCGAAAAGCAGCATTCCCAGCAGAGGAACTGAAGAAGGGACAAACAGGGAAATAATGATCCCCAATGCGATCGGAAAAATGATCTTCACTGCGCGGATATTTTTGATCGTATATTTGGATGGATAGCGCTTATCCATTTCCTTCATATTGATTCTCAACTCCTTCTCACTGCAAGTGAGCCGGGTAACCAGCGGAATAATCACAGGCACCAGTGCCATATAGGAATAAGCAGCAATCGCTATCGGTCCCAGCAGGTGTGGAGCCAGCTTGATGGTGGTATAAATCGCTGTCGGACCATCAGCCCCTCCGATGATACCCAGTGAAGCTGCCTCACCCGGCGTAAAGCCGATCAGGATCGCTGAAATCAGAACTGCAAAAATCCCCAGTTGGGCCGCAGCTCCAAAGAGAGATAGCTTCAGGTTCCTCAACATCGGTCCAAAATCGGTCAATGCCCCCACTCCCATAAATATAATCGGGGGCAAAAATCCGGTCTTGATCAGGGAATAATAAATAAAATTCATAATTCCGTATTCCTGCGCTATTTCAAACAGATTCATGTAACGATGTTCATCGATCCGGACTAATTCAGCAGGAACGACGCCCATACCGCCGCCTGGCAGATTGGCCAGGATCACGCCAAAGGCGATGGGCACCAGTAACAGGGGTTCATAGTTTTTCCTGATCCCCAGATACAGTAACACCCCACCGATTGCCAGCATCAGAAGGGTTCCGGGTTGATTAATGATCGCCTGGAAAGCGGTCATTTTATATAACGTCTCAAAAATTGACATGCGTATTTATTTTTACCTGATCTTGACCAATACATCATCCTCTTCCACATCAGAACCACTGATAGCAAGAATTTCAACGACTTTTCCCGACATATCCGAACGGATGGCATTAAATGTCTTCATTGCCTCAATATAGCCGATCAGATCACCCTCCTTGATCTGGGCACCTATCTTTAAGGGAACTTCAGAATTTTCTTTGGTCAGGTAAAATTTGCCTTCCAATGGGGCAAGCACTTCTTTTGAAGATCCGCTTTTTTCTTCAGCGGCGTTCTCCCGGGCCGGATTTTCGGGGGTCCGGAAGGCAGCGGTCGTTGAAGATGGTATGTCGGCCTGTTCATCTCCGTAAGAAACCGACACCCTGAATTTTTCGCCGTTTACATCCACGATCATATTCGAGGGCGCAAACGGTTCAATTGCTGCAGGGCTATATTTCTTTTTGGTTCCTTTCAGCAAGCCTCCTCCTTCTTCGCGCCGCTTAGCCAGATCTTCTTCAAATGCCTTTTTGGCTTCGCCCGATTTATACAGGCGGTATTGTTCGGGATGCATGGCCAGTTCAAACAGCTCTTCATCGTCGGGACCGGTGGCCCATCCTTTTTCCTGCATTTCCCTTCGAAACGTATCCAGGACATCCGGAAAAAGGCTTTGCGGATGAGCAGTGAACTCTTCCCTGCCCTGTTCCTTTGCAAGGGCCTTAATCTCCGTAGCCAGCTCTCCGGGCAGTTTTCCGCCCTTACCCATCAGCATATCCCATATATTATCGGCGATCATGCTCCAGCGTTCCTTTCCTTTTTCGAGCTGAACAACATTCATCAGGGCCAGATTCTTGACATACTGGCTGTAAGGGGTCACCAGTGGCGGATAGCCCACCATTGGCCAAATATAGCTCACCTCATCGAAAAGTTTCACCAAAAGCTCATCCTGTGTCAGCGTTGGCTGATTATTTTTTATTTTCCACTTATTCAGGCTTTCCAGGTTGCTTTCCAGGTCGGCCATTAGGGAACCCATCATTCCACCGGGCAAACCGGGCCCGATCAGGAGCGAATTCATGGCCCGGTTCTTTGGGGTAATATAATAACCCAGAAAATCGTCGATGAAGCTTTGCGTCAGGCTGCGTACCTTCATGTAGGCATCCATGTTGATCCGGGGAACGTCAAAACCGTCATCTTCCAGCATCGCTTGAACCGCCAACAGGTCAACATGCCCGGTACCCCAGGAAAGGGGCTCCATGCCCACGTCAACATAGTCAACACCTGCCCGGCAGACTTCCAGGATCGATGCCATGGCAAAACCGGGACCTGAATGCGAATGATACTGGAGCGGGATTGCCGGATGAAGTTTCTTGATCCCGGCTACGATCTTGCCCAACCAGGCAGGACGACCGATACCGGCCATGTCTTTCAGACAGATCTCATTAGCACCGCCTTTGATCAAAACGTCCGCCATATTCACAAAATACTCCACCGTGTGGATGCCGGAATAGGTAAGGCTTAATGCAGCCTGTGCAATCATGCCGGCTTCCCGGGCATACCTGATCGAATCAAGGATATTCCGGACATCATTCAACCCGTCGAAAGGTCTTGTAATATCTGTTCCCTGCGCCTTTTTCACTTTATACATCAGCTTTCTGACGTCGGCCGGAACCGGGCTCATCCGCAAACCATTCAATGAACGGTCGAGCATATGGGTCTGAATACCGGCCTCACGAAACGGTTTCGTCCAGTGTCGAACAGCATTATTGGGATTTTCGCCAAACAACAGATTAATTTGCTCGAAACCTCCGCCGTTCGTTTCAACGCGTGCAAAACAGCCCATATCAATAATATGCGGAGCAACTTTAACCAATTGATCTACACGAGGCATATACTTCCCCGACGATTGCCACATATCCCTGTAGACCAGTGAAAATTTAACTTTTCTCTTTTCCATTAGTTGAAGATTTTTTTTTTTGTATTCGGTAATATCGGTTTAAAGCCTTTCAATTTTTGTCACATTTCCCCTTCCCCCGGTCAGTGCTTTAACGGCACCGGTAATTGCAGCAATTTTCCCGGCCCCTGTATTTGAAGCGGGCGCCGATGGGGTCCGGCCGACCGCTTCTTCCGGAATATATTTATTCACCAACCGAATGATCAGATTTCCAATAACGATTACCAGAAACAAAATGGTAAAGACCGTGATCATCCCAACAACAAGTAATTCCATTGCCAATCCTAAATTTTCCATACGTTCAACTTTTTTATCAGATTACTGAACTCCATGTGAACTTTACAAGCAAAGAAAACCCTTTCCTGGACAGCGTTTCCGGCCCGGCTTAATGATAAAAGTCTAAACCATTCATTATCAGGGGCTAAAAAATAAGAATAATTTATCCCACTAAGTACTTGGTTATAAGTACTGTCATCCCTTGAATCCAAAAAAGATTTCCCATTTTATAAAATCCCGTCAATATTAGCAAATTTCCATTCCACTACCTTGGTTTTCATTTTGCTTAAAAAACATTTATCAAAAATTTAATATAAAAGGAAAACATTTCGATAGTTTTCGATCTATTTTCCTTTTAGTTTATAACCATAAAAACTGCTTCACCCGATAAAATTCCGATTTCAATTCACGGAACTATTCGAATTATCCTTATTTTTACAGAAACCGGAAAAATTCAAATTTTATCCATTTATAAACCAACTTATTTATGAACGATCAAGAAAAAAAGGCTTTTTCAAGGAGGCAGTTTTTAGCAACCACAGCCATTGGAATGGCAGGAATGAGTTTCATTCCGTCATTCATATCCTGTAAAAGCAAACCAGCCGAATCCGATCACATCAATTTGGGATTCATCGGTATGGGACGTCAGGCCATGTTTTTACTGAACGGGTTCATTCAAATCCCCGGTGTCAGGGTTATTGCAGGCTGTGAAGTGTATGGAAGAAAACGGGAACGTTTCGCTAAATTCGTCAATGAATTTTATACGAAGAACAATGTCCCGGTCCAGGTTGAAACCTATGAAAAATATACCGATCTGCTCGCCAGGGAGGATATTGATGCAGTAGTTATCGCGGTGCCCGATCATGCTCATGCCATGATTGCCATTGCAGCCTGCAAGGCAGGCAAGGATGTCTATCTGGAGAAACCGATGACATTCACCATTTATGAAGGTCAGCAACTGATCAAGGCTGTGCGTGAAAACAGCCGGATCCTGGGGATCGGCAGCCAGCAGCGTTCAGACCCGAATTTTCAGCATGCCATTAAAATGGTACGGGAAGGTCGTCTGGGAACAATCCAGACGGTCAATGCCTACGTGGGCGCGCCCCCTAAACCCTATGACCTGCCCGAAGAATCTATTCCTGAAGATTTGAACTGGGATTTGTGGCTGGGCCCGTTGCCGACAAGCATTCATTTTAACAATGCCTTAAATCCGCCAATCTCACTTGATCCGGTTGAAAATGAAAAAGACTGGGGTGCCTGGAGATGGTATAAGGAAATGGGCGGTGGTTTCACGACCGACTGGGGCGCCCACATGTTCGATATTGCTCAATGGGGTCTGGATATGGATAAAAGCGGCCCTGTGGAAATTTCTCCGCTCGGTGATCAATCACAATATATCAGGTATGTTTATGCCAACGGAGTCGTCATGACTTCTGAACCATTTGATGAAGCCAATACAAAAGGTGTTAAATTCACAGGCGACAAAGGGTGGCTGGAAGTATCGCGCGGACATTTCAAAGCATCGGACGATTCACTGCTGCCTCCCCCTTCGGATGCACCTACGGATAATACGCCCTATGAAACGAAGATCCCGCACCAGATCAACTTTATCGATGCTGTGAAGAGCCGTGTCGATCCTGTCGTTCCGGTTGAGGTTGGACACCGGAGTTGTACCGTATGCACCCTGGGGAATATTGCGGTTGACCTTGGCCGTACCATCAAATGGGATCCGGCTGCCGAACAGTTTGTTGATGATGCAGATGGCTCGGCCGCTGCAAAACTACATTACAAGTACCGTGATGGTTGGAAACTGATATAAAAAAACAAAGGGAGCGACTTTCGTCGCTCCCTTTGTTTTTTTATGAGAAATCAGGCTTCAGCAGCAGGGCCTCCAAATGTCATTGGCGGCATCAGGGGGTCGTGTCCTCCATGCAGATTGATCGGTCCGTTCATTTTCTCGAACTTTTTCAGGTTGTCATCCAACGCAAGCAAAAGACGTTTGGCATGTTCGGGGGTCAGTATGATCCTTGATTTGACATTAGCCTTCGGTATGCCCGGCATGATCCTGACAAAATCGATCACGAACTCTGAAGTTGAATGCGTGATAATAGCCAGATTGGAATAGGTTCCCTGGGCTACCTCTTCACTCAACTCAATATTGAGCTGATTCTTATTTTTATTTTCTTCCATCTTAGTCTTCGCGATCAACTTCTTCGGTTTCTTTCACATCGACCAGACGGTCATATTCCTCACGTGAACCAACAACCAGGTTTTTGTATTCCTTCAAACCGGTACCGGCAGGAATCAGGTGACCACAGATCACATTTTCCTTCAGTCCGTCGAGGTAATCAACCTTACCCTGTATTGCAGCTTCGTTCAGCACTTTGGTTGTTTCCTGGAAGGAAGCAGCCGAAAGCCAGCTCCGGGTCTGCAGTGCAGCCCTGGTAATCCCCTGCAGGATCTGGCTCGATGTAGCCGGAATCGCTTCACGGGCTTCGACCAGTTTCTTGTCGCGGCGCCGTAATGACGAATTTTCGTCACGCATCCGGCGTGAGGTGATAATCATCCCGGCACGCAGTTCCGAGTCTCCCGGTTCAATGACGACCTTCTTACTGTAAATCCAGTCATTTTCATGGAGGAATTCATTCTTGTCAACCACCTGTTTTTCAAGGAAGCGGGTATCTCCCGGATCGTCAATCTCAACTTTACGCATCATCTGGCGGATGATCACCTCGAAGTGCTTATCGTTGATCTTCACACCCTGCATCCGGTAAACATCCTGCACTTCATTCAGAATATACTCCTGCACGGCAGTAGGCCCTTTGATACTCAAAATATCTGAAGGAGTAATTGCTCCGTCTGACAATGGAATACCTGCTTTGATGTAGTCATTTTCCTGTACCAGGATCTGTTTTGACAGCGGCACAAGATACTTTTTCACATCTCCTGATCGCGAGGTCACAATGATTTCGCGGTTACCACGCTTAATCTTACCCAGTGAAATTTCACCGTCGATTTCGGCAACTACTGCCGGATTGGACGGGTTACGGGCTTCGAACAGCTCGGTAACACGGGGAAGACCACCGGTGATATCGCCTGCTTTTCCGGATGCACGCGGGATCTTGACCAGAACCTGACCAGCCTTTACCAGCTCGCCTTCATCAACGGAGATGTGGCCGCCCACCGGCAGGTTATAGGAACGGATCACCAACCCGGCTTCATCCAGAATACGCAATGACGGGTTCTTTGTCTTATCACGGGTTTCAATGATCACTTTTTCCTTGAAGCCGGTCTGTTCATCAGACTCTTCACGGAAGGTAATACCATCGATCAGGCTGTCAAACGAAGCCTTACCGTTATATTCAGTAATAATGACACCATTGTATGGGTCCCATTCGCAAATCCGCTGTCCTTTGCTTACTTCCTGTCCGTTATCGATGAATAATTTCGATCCGTAAGGAATGCTGTGGGTTGACAAGGGGATCCGTGTGTTTTTGTCGATAATCCGTAATTCGGCCAATCGTCCTACAACAATTGAAACCTTTTTACCGTTTGCATCATCGGCTGCTTCAACAGTACGCAGTTCTTCAATTTCTGCAATACCATCATAACGTGATTCAACCATCGACTGGGAAGAAATGTTCCCTGCGATACCTCCCACATGGAATGTACGCAACGTAAGCTGCGTTCCGGGCTCACCGATGGACTGTGCAGCGATAACACCAACGGCTTCACCGCGACGAGCCAGGTTTGCCGTGGCCAGGTTGCGTCCGTAACATTTGGCGCAAACACCTACTTTGGCTTCGCAGGTCAGTACCGAGCGGATCTCAACGCTTTCGATCGGAGAATCTTCGATCTTCCGTGCCACATCTTCATCAATCATTTCCCCGGCCCTGATAATCAGGTCGCCTGTTAACGGGTTAAAGATATCATGTACCGTCGTACGTCCAAGAATACGTTCAGGGAGTGATGAAACCACTTCTTCGTTGTTCTTTACAGCCGTTGCGATGAGTCCGCGCAATGTTCCGCAGTCATCATCCGAAATGATCACATCCTGTGCAACATCGACCAGACGGCGGGTTAAATACCCGGCATCGGCAGTCTTCAGCGCCGTATCGGCCAACCCTTTACGTGCACCGTGCGTAGAGATAAAGTACTCAAGAACGGAAAGACCTTCCTTGAAGTTTGCCAGGATCGGGTTTTCAATGATCTGTGCTCCTGTTGAACCGGATTTCTGCGGTTTTGCCATCAGTCCCCTCATCCCGCAAAGCTGACGGATCTGCTCCTTGGAACCACGGGCTCCTGAATCCAGCATCATGTAAACCGAGTTGAATCCCTGCCTGTCGGTGCTCAATGTTTTCATAACCGAATTGGTCAGCTTCGCGTTGGCATGTGTCCAGATATCAATAACCTGGTTGTAACGCTCGTTGTTGGTAATGAAACCCATGTTATAGTTGGCGATCACTTCTTCCACTTCCTCGTATCCGGAATCAACGATTTCCTTTTTATCGTCCGGAATGATCACATCGCTCAGGTTAAATGACAGACCTCCGCGATAAGCCATCTTGTACCCTGTTGTTTTAATATCGTCCAGGAAGCGCACGGTTGTCGCATTCCCTGTTTTCTTAAAAATATCGGAAATGATATTCCTTAATGATTTCTTTGTCAGCAATTCATTGATGTAACCAACCTGCCGGGGAACGACCTGATTAAAGATCACCCTTCCCACGGTTGTTTCAATGATATGCTTAAAGTATTCCCCGTTGTCATCCACGTCTTCCACCTTCACCTTTACAATGGCATGCATATCGATCTCACCCTCGTTATAGGCAATGATCACTTCGTCCGGTGAATAAAAGGTCATTCCTTCTCCTCTGGCACCCGTCCGGTGTTTGGTCATGTAATACAGACCGAGAACCATATCCTGCGAAGGCACTGTAATAGGAGCGCCGTTTGCCGGGTTCAACAGGTTCTGCGAAGCAAGCATCAGTAACTGGGCCTCCAGGATAGCAGCATTTCCCAGCGGTACATGCACGGCCATCTGGTCACCGTCGAAGTCGGCGTTGAAACCTGTACAAACGAGCGGGTGAAGCTGAATGGCCTTTCCTTCGATCAGCACAGGCTGGAATGCCTGGATGGATAACCGGTGAAGGGTCGGGGCACGGTTAAGCATAACCGGATGTCCTTTTAGTACATTTTCCAGGATATCCCATACAACCGGGTCCTTGCGGTCAACAATTTTCTTGGCCGATTTTACCGTTTTCACAATCCCGCGTTCGATCAGCTTCCGGATGATGAACGGTTTATATAATTCTGCGGCCATCCCTTTTGGCAAACCGCATTCATGCAATTTCAGTGTCGGACCCACAACGATAACCGAACGGGCCGAATAGTCAACACGTTTACCAAGCAGGTTCTGGCGGAAACGTCCCTGTTTCCCTTTTAAACTGTCGGAAAGTGATTTCAGGGCACGGTTATTTTCGGTCTTAACCGCATTCGATTTCCTGGAATTGTCAAACAGGGAGTCGACAGCTTCCTGCAGCATTCGTTTTTCGTTCCTTAAGATCACCTCAGGCGCTTTGATCTCGATCAGCCGCTTCAAGCGGTTGTTTCGGATAATCACCCTGCGGTAAAGATCATTCAGGTCGGAAGTGGCAAAACGACCGCCATCCAACGGCACCAACGGACGCAAATCAGGCGGGATGACCGGTACGACTTTGACAATCATCCACTCAGGCCTGTTTATGTTCTTGCTGGCACGGAACGCCTCCACGACCTGTAAGCGTTTCAGCGCTTCGCTCTTGCGTTGCTGAGACGATTCGGTATTGGCTTTATGACGAAGATCATAGGAAAGGTCATCCAGTTCGATCCGTTCCAGCAACATATAAAGTGCCTCTGCACCCATACGGGCAATGAACTTGTTTGGATCGTCATCATCCAGGTACTGATTTTCCTTGGGAAGGGTATCCAGAATATCCAGGTACTCCTCTTCTGTCAGGAAATCCAGATTCTTGACGCCATCCTGTGCCTTGATCCCTGCCTGGATCACCACATATCGTTCGTAATAAATAATGCTGTCGAGTTTTTTGGTTGGCAAGCCAAGCAAATACCCGATTTTATTGGGTAATGATTTAAAATACCAGATATGAGCCACGGGAACAACCAGCGAGATATGCCCCATCCGTTCGCGGCGTACTTTCTTTTCTGTTACTTCAACACCACAACGGTCGCACACGATTCCTTTATAACGGATCCGCTTGTATTTACCACAATGGCATTCATAGTCTTTTACCGGCCCGAAAATCCGTTCACAGAACAAACCATCCCGCTCGGGTTTGTATGTTCTGTAATTAATCGTTTCAGGCTTTAACACTTCACCATGCGAACGTTCAAGGATTTCTTCGGGTGAAGCAAGACTAATCGCGATTTTGGTAAAATTGCTTTTTACTTTGTTGTCTTTTCTGAAAGCCATATTGATGTATTAAGTACCAAATTCAAATTTAGAATCTAAAAGTGCTACTGGCAGCTAGCGGCTAGCAGCCAGTAAGCAAAAAATCAATCCAGTGTCACACTTAATCCAAGTCCGCGTAATTCGTGGAGCAACACATTAAGTGATTCAGGGATCCCCGGCTGTGGCATAGGCTCACCTTTAACAATCGCCTCGTAAGCTTTTGCACGTCCCAGCACGTCATCCGACTTCACGGTCAGGATTTCCTGCAGGATATGAGAAGCTCCGAATGCTTCAAGCGCCCAAACTTCCATTTCCCCGAAGCGCTGTCCGCCAAACTGTGCCTTACCGCCCAATGGCTGCTGAGTAATCAGTGAATACGGACCAATGGAACGGGCATGCATCTTATCTTCGACCATATGCCCCAGCTTCAGCATGTAGATGATGCCGACTGTTGCAGGCTGGTCAAAAGGCTGACCGGTTTCGCCGTCGTAAAGCGTAGCGCGCCCATAAGCAGGAAGACCTGCCTGATCGGTATACTTCGTTACCTCATCAAGCGATGCGCCATCAAAAATAGGCGTTGAAAATTTCAGGCCCAGTTCCTGACCGGCCCAGCCCAAAACAGTCTCATAGATCTGCCCCAGGTTCATACGCGAAGGCACACCAAGCGGGTTCAGAACGATATCTACCGGCGTACCATCGGCAAGGAACGGCATATCTTCGTCACGCACAATACGCGACACAATGCCCTTGTTCCCGTGACGGCCGGCCATCTTATCACCGATCTGCAGTTTCCGTTTCTTAGCCACATAAACCTTGGCCAACTGGATAATTCCTGCCGGAAGCTCATCCCCAATCGTTACATTGTAACGTTTTCGACGGGCCACAGCCTCATATTCCTTATATTTTTCTATAAAATTAAGAACGAGCTGATAGATCAGGTTATTCTTGTCATTATCGGTGGTCCATTTACCCGGATTCACAACCATGTAATCAATTTCCTGTAGCTGTTTCAGCGTAAATTTGACTCCTTTGGGTATGACATCGCCCCCGTAATAATCTTTAACACCCTGACTTGTTTTTCCATTGACCAGGTTAAACAATTTATCTTCCAGGCGGGCACGCAAGGCGCTGATCTGGCGGTCAAACTCTTCATCAATCTGATCAAGCAGCGGTTTGGTTGCCATTTTTCCCTTCTTGTCTTTCAGTACCCGGGAGAACAGCTTTTTATCGATAACGACACCATTGAGCGAAGGAGAAGCTTTTAATGAAGCGTCTTTCACATCGCCTGCCTTGTCACCAAAAATAGCACGAAGCAATTTTTCCTCTGGCGAAGGATCTGATTCTCCTTTCGGTGTAATTTTACCAATCAGGATATCGCCGGGTTTAACAACAGCCCCGATGCGGATTAATCCGTTTTCATCGAGGTTGCGTGTTGCTTCCTCGCTGACATTGGGTATATCGGATGTAAACTCCTCAACGCCTCTCTTTGTATCGCGAACCTCGAGCGAATATTCGTCAACGTGAATAGATGTAAAGACATCTTCACGAACGACCCGCTCGGAGATCACGATCGCATCCTCATAGTTATATCCCTGCCAGGGCATAAAGGCCACTTTCAGGTTACGCCCCAGGGCGAGTTCACCACCTTGTGTGGCATAGCCTTCAGTCAGCACCTGACCTTTGGTTACGCGGTCACCCTTACTGATGATCGGCTTCAGGTCAACAACAGTACCCTGGTTTGTTTTTTGATACTTCTGCAGCTTGTAATGCTTCAGTTCCGAGTCAAAACTAACATACTTTTCATCATCAGTCGTATCGTAGCGTATCACAATTTCATCGGCGTCAACATACTCAATTACGCCTTCTCCCTCGGCCGAGATCATCACCCTTGAATCACGGGCAGCGCTACCCTCAAGTCCGGTCCCGACAATCGGAGCTTCCGGACGAAGCAGCGGAACAGCCTGACGCATCATGTTCGATCCCATCAACGCCCGGTTGGCGTCATCGTGCTCCAGGAAGGTAATCAGCGACGCAGCAACGGAAGCGATCTGGTTGGGGCCAACGTCCATCAGCTCGACATTTGTCTTGTCAACAAGCGGGTAGTCCCCTTCCAAACGGGCTTTCACCTTTGGATTGACGAAGAACCCGTCATGATCGATCGGAGCATTTGCCTGAGCGATGACCTTTCCTTCTTCTTCTTCGGCAGTCAGGTAAACCACACCCTCAGCAGAAAGGTCAACCTGGCCGTTCTCCACTTTCCGGTATGGGGTTGCGATAAAACCAAGATCAGTCACCTTGGCAAATACGCACAAAGAGGAGATCAAACCGATATTCGGACCTTCCGGCGTTTCAATCGGGCAAAGACGTCCGTAGTGGGTATAGTGCACGTCACGAACTTCAAATCCGGCACGTTCACGCGACAAACCGCCAGGTCCAAGGGCTGACATTCTTCTTTTATGTGTCATTTCAGCCAGCGGATTCGTCTGATCCATAAACTGCGATAACGCGTTGGTTCCAAAGAACGAATTGATGACCGATGATAACGTCTTGGAGTTGATCAGGTCAATTGGAGTGAAGACTTCGTTGTCGCGCACGTTCATCCGTTCACGGATTGTACGGGCCATACGGGCCAGACCAACACCAAACTGGTTGTACATCTGCTCGCCGACAGTGCGGACCCTCCTGTTGCTCAGGTGGTCGATATCGTCCACATCCGTTTTTGAATTGACCAGTTTGATCAGGTATTTAATAATTTCAATAATATCTTCCTTGGTTAAAACCTGAACATTCATTTCGATATTCAGTCCAAGTTTTTTATTGATCCGGTAACGGCCAACCTCTCCGAGGTCATACCGTTTTTCGGAAAAGAATAACTTATCGATCACATCACGTGCTGTTGCTTCATCAGGCGGTTCTGCGTTTCTCAACTGCCGGTAGATGTGGAGCACCGCTTCTTTCTCCGAATTACACGGATCTTTCTGAAGGGTGTTGTATATAATGGCAAAATCCTGAAGATTATGGTCTTCCTTGTGCAGCAAGATCGTCTTCGTTCCCGAATCGACAATCTCATCGATATGTTCGTTTTCAATAATGGTTTCACGGTCAATCAAAACCTCATTCCGTTCAATCGACACAACTTCACCGGTATCTTCGTCTACAAAATCTTCCACCCAGGTCTTTAACACACGGGCAGCCAACTTACGTCCGACGACTTTTTTTAAACCAACTTTAGAAACCTTTATCTCATCTGCAAGTCCAAAAATCTCAAGGACATCTTTATCGCTTTCATAACCAATGGCCCGTAACAAAGTTGTTACAGGTAATTTCTTCTTCCGGTCAATGTACGCGTACATGACGCTGTTAATGTCGGTTGCGAATTCGATCCACGATCCTTTAAAAGGAATAATCCGGGCCGAATACAGCTTGGTACCGTTCGCATGCACACTTTGACCGAAAAAGACTCCCGGAGAACGGTGTAACTGAGAAACGACAACGCGTTCCGCCCCATTGATGACAAATGTTCCTTTTTCTGTCATATAGGGTACCGTACCGAGATAGACATCCTGAACAACGGTATCAAAATCCTCGTGCTCGGGGTCTGTACAGTACAATTTTAGTTTTGCCTTCACCGGGACACTATAGGTCAAACCTCTCTCAATACATTCTTCTATCGAATATCTTGGAGGATCAACCTGATAATCGATAAATTCCAGTACGAAATTATTTCTGGTATCTGTTATTGGAAAGTTTTCCTCAAAAACTTTAAATAAGTTCTCATTTTTTCTGTTTTCGGGAGTAGCTCCCAGTTGGAAGAACTCCTTAAAGGATTTGATCTGAATTTCCAGGAAATCGGGATAATCGAAAACAGTTTTTGTGGAAGAAAAACTAATTCTCTGATTTTCAACGTTTAATGACATGTATCAAAAAATTAAGTGAACTTAAAACATAAATATACAAAAAGGCCTAGAACCCCACGGATGTGGGATTCTAAACCGTTACAGACCAAATTTAACGTTAAGGTCGTAAGTCCTTTTATTTAAGTTCAACTTCAGCTCCAGCTTCTTGTAACTGAGATTTTAATGATTCGGCTTCTTCTTTTGAAACTTTTTCTTTTACAGCTTTTGGTGCTGCATCGACCAGTTCCTTAGCTTCCTTAAGACCCAGACCGGTTAATTCTTTGACCAATTTAACAACTGCCAATTTGGACTGCCCTGCGGCTTTAAGAATTACGTCGAACTCTGTTTGAACAGCAGCAACAGGTTCTTCACCAGCGCCGGCAGCAACGGGACCTGCAACAGCAACAGTTGCAGCTGCGGGTTCAATGCCATATTCTGTTTTTAAAATGTCAGCTAATTCATTAACCTGTTTCACAGTTAAGTTTACCAACTCTTCTGCAAGTGCTTTTAAATCTGCCATTTTTCTATAAATTTTTATGCGATAAAATTGTAACTAAAAATATTCATTTCTTAATAGTCGTTTCGTTCGGCAAGCGCAAACAAGTTTGGCTTTGTTCGGCCTAATCGAAACATTATTCTTTCTCTGAAAGTGTTTGAAGGATTCCGTGAATGGTAGTACCACCCGACTGAAGTTGTCCAAGCACCGTCTTGATTGGTGATTGTAACAGTCCGATCAGTTCACCCAGCAACTCTTCCTTCGATTTAACAGTAGCCAATGCCTCGAGTTGGTCAGCCCCAACATAAACTGATTCCTGAACATAAGCTGCCTTTAATACAGGTTTTTTATGTTTTCTTGCGAATTCTTTAATCAGTAATGCAGGAATATTTCCAACCTCTGTAAACATGATCGAGGTATTGCCTTTAAGTACATCGTAAAGCTCTTCTGCATTTTTGTCAGATTTTTCAAGGGCTTTACGCAAGAGTGTATTCTTTACAACAATTAACTTTACCTGTTTGGTAAAACAAAGACGGCGCAAATCGCTTGTGTCTTTTGAATTCAGGTCAGCAACGTCGGCCAGGTAAAAATGGCTGTAAGAATTGATCTCCTTCGTCAGATTATCAATAATCTCTAATTTTTCCGATCTTTTCATTTCACCTATCTTTTACTAATCAACGACTGACTTGGTTTCAACTTGTATTCCGGGACTCATGGTACTTGAAAGATAAATACTCTTCACATAAGTACCTTTTGCAGCAACAGGTTTCAGCTTAACAACCATGTTGATAAATTCCCTGGCGTTATCTTCAATTTTCTCAGGATCGAAAGATACTTTTCCGATTGAAGTATGAACAATACCGAATTTGTCAACTTTAAAGTCAATTTTACCTTGTTTGACTTCTTTGATCGCTTTGCCAACTTCCATGGTAACGGTACCGCTTTTGGGGTTCGGCATCAAACCTCTTGGACCCAGGATACGGCCTAACGGACCGATTTTTCCCATTACCGGAGGCAGCGTGATTACAACATCGAAATCGGTCCATCCTCCTTTGATTTTGTCGATATAATCGTCCAAACCAACGAAATCAGCACCAGCTTCAGTTGCTTCCGCTACCTTATCGGGAGTAACAAGAGCAAGTACACGAACCTCTTTTCCGGTTCCGTGGGGTAAAGAAACTACACCTCTAACCATCTGATTTGCTTTTCTCGGATCCACTCCCAGACGAACATCAATATCCACAGATGCATCGAATTTGGAAAAGGTGATTTCCTTAACCAGTTTTGCAGCTTCTGTAATGGAATATAGTTTGCCTTTTTCGAGCTTTTCCTGAGCAAGCTTCATATTTTTTGTAATTCTGCCCATCTTTAAAATTTTAATTAGTTATTAGCTGGGAATTCACCTTCTACAGTAATACCCATACTTCTGGCAGTGCCAGCAACCATTCTCATAGCAGACTCCAAAGTGAAACAGTTCAGGTCAGACATTTTAATCTCAGCAATTTGCTTAACCTGATCCCAGCTTACCTTAGCAACTTTCTTTGCATGCGGCTCGGCTGATCCTGATTTCAGTTTTGAAACTTCCAATAACTGAACGGCTACTGGGGGTTGTTTAATTACAAAATCAAACGATTTATCTGCATAAACAGTGATAATAACCGGAAGCACTTTACCTGCAAGGTCCTGTGTCCTGGCGTTAAACTGTTTGCAGAATTGCATAATATTCACCCCTTTGCTACCCAATGCTGGTCCAACAGGTGGTGAAGGATTAGCTGCACCTCCTTTAATTTGTAATTTGATTAATCCAGCAACTTCTTTAGCCATAATGATAAATAATAAGATTTACTACTCCTTTTCGACCTGCATAAAGCTCAGTTCCAAAGGTGTTTTTCGTCCAAAAATTTTGACCATCACTTTCAACTTCTTCTTTTCCTCATTGATTTCTTCAATAATTCCATTGAATCCGTTAAAAGGACCGTCTGTTACCTTCACAGTTTCCCCGACAACATAAGGAATATTTACTTCCGCATCGGCTTCAGCCATCTGATCAACCCGACCAAGGATCCGGTTCACCTCAGACTGACGCATCGGAACAGGTTCGCCCCCTTTGATGTCACCTAAGAATCCGATCACATTACTGATATTCTTCAGCATATGAGGAATCTCACCTACAAGGGCAGCCTCGACCAATACATAACCCGGGAAGAAATTTCGTTCTTTACTGATTTTTTTCCCGTTGCGGATCTGATACACTTTTTCTGTCGGTATCAACACCTGTGAAATATACTCCTGGAGCCCAGCATTCGCAATTTCATTTTCGATATATTCCTTGACCTTCTTTTCTTTCCCTCCGACGGTCCGAAGAACATACCATTTTCTTTCATTTTCGCTCATGTCGATCTCCAACTAGTATTAATAAAATAAACTGTACACTAAATTCATGATGTTCTCAAACGAGATGTCCATCACGAATATGATCAGTGCTATAATAAAGGAAGCAACCATTACAATAAACGCACTATTCTGTAACTCTTTCCAAGTAGGCCAGGACACTTTATGTACAAGTTCGTTATAGGCCTCTTCGAAATATAGTTTAAGTTTCATTTGATTGATTTATTTTTTTGTTGGATGGTAAGGATCGAACTTACTTTGATTTTTCAAAAACTCCCCGGTGAGTTTCATCCGAAAATAGTCCCGGATCCGAAGATCCGGGACCTTTTATTTTAATTCATTTTTTTGGATCAAATCAGACCAGGATTTCAGTTACCTGACCTGCACCAACGGTACGTCCACCTTCACGGATCGCAAAACGCAAACCAAGGTTCAATGCAACCGGGTAGATCAATTCAACGGTAATCGTTACATTGTCACCAGGCATAACCATTTCGCGTCCTTCATCCAGCGTGATTTCTCCGGTTACGTCAAGCGTACGAACGTAGAACTGTGGCCGGTATTTGTTGTGGAACGGCGTATGACGTCCACCTTCTTCTTTCTTCAAAACATAAACCTCCGCTTTGAAGCGTGTATGAGGAGTAACTGATCCCGGCTTTGCAAGAATCATACCCCGTTTGATCTCTTTTTTGTCAACACCACGCAGCAACAAACCTACGTTGTCACCAGCTTGTCCGTCATCCAAAATTTTACGGAACATTTCAACACCGGTACATACTGTTTTACGTCCTTCAGCGCCCAAACCGATCAACTGAAGTTCATCACCTGTATGAACCAATCCGGTTTCGATACGTCCGGTAGCAACAGTTCCACGGCCTGTAATTGAGAAAATATCTTCAACAGGCATCAGGAAAGGCTTGTCAATATCGCGCGGAGGCAGCGGAATCCAGGTATCGCAGGCATCCATCAGTTCCATCACTTTATCTTCCCACTGTGGTTCACCATTCAGTGCACCAAGGGCAGATCCGCGGATAACAGGAGCATTTGCGCCGTCGAACTGGTAGAAATCGAGCAGTTCGCGAACTTCCATTTCAACAAGTTCCAACAATTCCTCGTCGTCAACCATGTCCACTTTGTTCAGGAAAACAACCACTTTTGGTACGTTTACCTGACGGGCAAGCAGGATGTGCTCACGAGTCTGAGGCATAGGACCGTCGGTTGCAGCAACAACCAGAATAGCACCGTCCATCTGGGCTGCACCGGTAACCATGTTCTTGACATAGTCGGCGTGTCCCGGACAGTCCACGTGAGCATAGTGACGGGTTAATGTCTGGTACTCAACATGCGCTGTATTGATCGTGATACCCCGTTCTTTTTCTTCCGGAGCACTGTCGATCGAATCGAACGTTTTAATTTCAGAAAGTCCTTTTTTTGCCAATACTGAAGTAATAGCAGCCGTAAGGGTAGTTTTACCGTGGTCGACGTGACCAATGGTACCAATATTTACATGGTCCTTATCCCTGTTAAAATGTTCTTTTGCCATAACAAATAATAATTTTAATTTTCAATCAATCTAATCTGAGCCGAGGATGAGAATTGAACTCACGACCTCATCCTTACCAAGGATGCGCTCTACCCCTGAGCTACCACGGCATTTTTGTTCCGGGTTACAGATTGCAGGTTACGCGCTCTAATCTGTAACCTGTAACCCTTTTTTTGAGCGGGAGACGGGATTCAAACCCGCGACCCTTAGCTTGGAAGGCTAATGCTCTATCGGCTGAGCTACTCCCGCTTTTTAGTTTCAAGTCCGAGGTTCAAAGTTGCGGAAACGCTTGAACTTTAAACGTTGAACTCTTAAACTCTTTTGTGGGGAGAGCAGGATTCGAACCTACGAAGGCATGAGCCAGCAGATTTACAGTCTGCCCCAGTTGGCCACTTTGGTATCTCCCCGTTTACAATATCAGATTCTCAGATTACTGGATATTCAGACAGTCTGAATATCTGAACATCAACTTTTCATCTTTCCGTTGAGCCGGATCTCAGATTCGAACTGAGGACCCCGAGATTACAAATCACGTGCTCTGGCCAACTGAGCTAATCCGGCGAACATAACACAAAAATTTTTTACCGTACCAAATCCCCGGTAAATCATCCAAATCGTATGTTTCACTGGGGATCTGGGGCTAACGCCCTGATTTGTCAAGGCCTTCTCCGAAAAGAGTTTGCAAATGTATAAATATTTTTGATTACTTCACAAGTTCTCTTTCATTTTTTGAAATTATTTTTCCTTCAGCTTTTCCTTGAATTTAGCCAGTTGTTTTCGCAAGGCATCAACGGCCAGATCAATCGCTTCTTCAAAGGTATCAGCCTGTTTTTTGGCGAACAAATAATCATTATTGGCAGGAATAGAGAGCTTTATCTCTGCTATCTTATTATTGGAAGTTTCGGGTTTTTCAACTTTCAGGATCACTTCACCGGAGATAATCCCATCAAAAAAAGTATCCAGTTTACCGGTCTTTTTGACAGCAAAATCGACCAGCTTCTGATCCGGTGTAAAATGAATTGAATTGACATTGATATTCATATTTTTTCCTCCTATTGATTTTAAGCTCTGGGATGAGCCTGTTTGTAAATCCGCTGTATCTTATCGGTTGATGTATGGGTATAAATCTGGGTCGCAGCCAGGTTACTATGGCCCAAAAGCTCTTTTACGGCATTCAGATCGGCTCCTCTGTCCAGCAAATGAGTGGCGTAAGTATGTCTTAATACATGGGGGCTCTTTTTTTCGAGAGTCGTTACAAGCGAAAGGTATTTTCTGACAACACGGTAGATTAGTTTTTCATATACCGGCTGACCCGTTGATGTAACAAACAAACACGGACTACCATCCGGAAACTCAGCATTCCTGACCAACAGGTAGTCATTTATTAAAGGATTCATACTCCCCGGATAGGGGATAATCCTTTCCTTTCTGTTTTTTCCAAGCACCCTCACCAACGATTCTGCCTGCAGGATATCGGTATCCTTTAGATTCTTCAGTTCAGAAAGACGCATTCCGGACCCATAGAACAGGCTGATCATGAGCTTGTCCCTGATACCTTCAAAATCCTTCTGAAAATAACCATTATCCAGCAACACGTGCAGGCTGTTCTCATCCACAAAAAAGGGAAGTTTCTTAGGCACCTTCGGAGTGATTACCATACCGGCCGGCGACGATTCGATAATCTCCTGCCGCATGAGGTACTTGTAAAAAGACTTGAGGGTCGTAATTTTCCGGACTACAGTTTTGGGAACATCTCCCAATTCCATCAGTGACACGATCCACTGCCTGACTATTTTCCTGTCAACTTCAAGAATGTTAAAATCCCCGACCGTTTTGAATAAAAATTCTTCAAACTGATCGAGGTCTTTCTTATAGGCGACGATTGTGTGGTCAGAACACCTTTTCTCGAACTTCAAATATTTCAGAAACGATTCCTGATAGGACATAGAACCCCCTCTTTAGCGCATACAGGAACCAGACTAAAAAGAAACTAGTCTTCCTGACGTTGCAGTGTTTGAATATAAGCAGCTTTTTTTACCTCTGTCCTTCTCTCAACCGAAGGTTTTGTAAAAGCCTGACGTTCGCGTAATTCTTTAATCACGCCTGTTTTCTCGAATTTCCTTTTGAATCTCTTCAGGGCTCTTTCGATATTTTCGCCTTCTTTAACGGGAATAACGATCATCTTATTAAATTTTTCTGTTAAATTTTGAGCCGCAAATTTAGGAATTCTGGATTACTAATCAAATTTATCATCAAAAATTTAATTTTAAAAATAAACCTTACCTTTCTTTAGAAGATAAAACAAATCTCAATCGCGTATGGTTTGGAGATACGGACTAATTTTTTTGAATGTATCAGCGTCTAATACGGAATCCCGGAGGAGCTGGTACCGGTCTTCAATGAAGCCGGTTTTTTCCCTGTATCTCACAATGCTGTTTGCCCCCTTCCATCCCAGATAAGGATGTCCGGACAAGTCGCCCTTGCCTGCAAAATTGATATTGATCAGGACCACGGCCGTAGTGTCAACATCCAGATGTCCTTCAATTCCGGTCCAGGTTTCCGGAGTCAATCCATACACTTCTTTTATTTGTTCCGGAGAATAAAAACCGCCAAGCAGGTTCCGGTATTTAATGATCCGCTCCGACAGCACCGGACCAATCCCGTACAATTTCATCAGTTCCTCAGCGGTTGCCCGGTTGATCTCTGTTTTGGCAACAAAGGCAGTCGTCTCCTGTTTCCTTATTTCCTCCCCCTGTTTTTTTGGCCGAATCTCAGTTTCAGGAAGATCAGCATGCTGAACCGTCTGCGTTTTCTTAATTTCGATATAATGCCCGATCATTGCGTAAATGGAATCGTTCATTCCGTAAATTTTCCGCAAATCCTCCCGGGTCTTAAAAGTCCCGCCATGTGACCGGTAGGCCAGCAGGTTCCGCCTGATGCGAGGCGGTAATGCCAGACTATCCATGGCCGCAGAATCAATCGTATTGGGGTCAAAAAAGAAAAGGGAAACCGGTTCCATTGCTTCTTCCTGCTGTTTTTCGAATTCGGCAATCAGTTTGTCAAATCGCTCCTTGTCTGCAACGGCAGGTTTTTCGAAATAGAAGATCAACCGGTCGGCGATCAGAATGATTGTCATCAGCATGATCAGAATGGCTATTCCAACACGCTCTCCCTTTGAAAATGAAAAGTATTCTCTGATGATCTGCCGGAATTTCATAATTGGGATTGTGCGTATAATATACCGTATTACCGGCGAAAATCCAAATTATGGTAAAAGAAATTCCAAATTCAAAAAAGAAAAAATTCCGAATTCCGGCAGGTCAAACTCCAAAGGGTATTGGAATTTGGAGTTTGGAATCCGGAATTTGAAATACGACTCGTTTAGCTTCTGCCGATGCAATTCAGATTTTCAAAAGCTTCCTTCAGGCGGGCGGTCATGGCTTCTTCTCCTTTTCTAATCCAGACACGCGGATCATAGAATTTTTTGTTCGGCTTATCCTCACCTTCCGGATTCCCGATCTGCCCTTGGAGGTATGGCCGGTTTGCTGCTTCATAGGCACGAACGCCATCCCAGAAAGCCCATTGCGTATCGGTATCGATATTCATCTTTATTACACCGTAAGAAACAGCTTCTCTGATTTCTTCAACAGTAGACCCGGATCCCCCATGAAAAACAAAATCGACCGGTTTAGGATCATTCAGTTTGAATTTTTCGGCAATATATTTCTGTGAAGCATTCAGGATTTTCGGAGTAAGCTTCACGTTACCAGGCTTATAAACGCCGTGAACATTCCCAAAGGCAGCGGCAATCGTGAAATTTGGACTAATCTGAAGCAATTCTTCATAGGCAAAGGCCACCTCTTCGGGTTGGGTATATAACGCTGAATTATCAACGCTGCTGTTATCAACACCATCTTCTTCACCTCCGGTTACTCCAAGCTCAATCTCGAGCGTCATCCCGATTTTGCTCATCCGTTCCAGGTACCGTTTACTGATTTCAATATTTTCGGCAAGCGGTTCTTCCGATAAGTCCAGCATATGGGAAGAAAACAGGGGTTTCCCGGTTTCCGCGAAATGCTTTTCTCCTGCATCCAGCAAACCGTCAATCCAGGGAAGCAATTTTTTTGCAGCATGGTCGGTATGGATAATCACCCGGATACCATAGAGTTCGGCCACCTGATGAATATATTTCGCTCCCGCGATCGCTCCGGCTATTTGCGCCTTCTGCCCTTCCAGTTTCAGCCCTTTGCCGGCGTAGAACTGGGCGCCGCCATTCGAAAACTGGATAATGATCGGCGAACCGACCAGTTTCGCAGCTTCCAGCGCCGCATTGACGGAACTTGAGTTCACAACATTCACGGCCGGCATTGCAAACTGCTCATCCTTGGCTATCTTAAAAAGCAGTTGAGTATCGGAACCGCTTACGACCCCGACTTTAATTTGATCTGAAATTTTTCCCATTGCTCTGTTCTAATTTAATAATTGACTATCCCAAGAACTGGCGAACCGGGAAAATGTTCACTGTAAATTGTTAAGCTTTTCTAAAATAAGAAACTCCCTCTTTGATTTGTGCCGCCCAAGTGCCGATTTATTATTATCATTGTGCTGGTTTTAAGGAATCGCAGCAATGACGTTTTTCTGATTAGAACCAAAAAAACCAGCTATTACGCTTTATTATCAACTAATTATTTAAACAATATGGCAGTTAGTTACAAAGAACTGGGGCTCGTTAACAGTGATGAGCTCTTTAAAAAAGCCGTTGACGGAGGATATGCCATCCCGGCATACAACTTCAACAACATGGAACAACTTCAGGCAATTCTCCAGGCTTGCGTTGAAACAAAATCACCTGTCATCCTGCAGGTTTCCTCAGGTGCACGTAAATACGCCAATGCTACTCTTTTAAGAAATATGGCCCGTGGAGCTGTTGAGTATGTAAAGGAACTGGGATACGAAATTCCAATCGTTCTGCACCTTGACCACGGCGACACCTTTGAGCTTTGCAAAGACTGCATTGACAATGGTTTTTCATCGGTCATGATCGATGGTTCTCATCATTCTTATGAAGACAATATTGCCCTGACAAAGAAAGTAGTTGAGTACGCCCATGCCCATGGCGTAACTGTAGAAGGAGAACTCGGTGTTCTTGCAGGTATTGAAGATGAGGTTTCTGCGGAACATTCCAGCTATACCCAACCGGAAGAAGTGGAAGACTTCGTCAGCAAAACCGGCGTTGATTCGCTGGCTATCTCAATTGGCACTTCACACGGAGCCAACAAATTCACTCCTGAACAATGTACCAGGAATGAAGATGGTGTTTTAATTCCACCCATGCTCCGTTTCGACATTCTGGAAGAAATTGAAAAAAGGATCCCCGGATTCCCGATTGTTCTTCACGGATCATCTTCTGTTCCCCAGAAGTATGTAAAAATGATCAATGAATTGGGCGGAAAAATGAAAGACGCTGTTGGCATTCCCGAAGAATGGTTGCGCCGGGCTGCAAAATCGGCCGTGTGCAAAATTAATATCGATTCAGACGGACGTCTGGCCATGACTGCTGCAATCCGGAAAGTATTCGTTGAAAAACCGGGTGAATTCGATCCCAGGAAATATCTCGGTCCCGCCCGCGATGAACTGAAAGAATTATACATGCACAAAAACGTGAATGTACTGGGATCGGCCGGTAAAGCCTGATTCCTCTGCTGCATAACAATACAAAAAGGATGGCTTCGGTCATCCTTTTTTGCATAGGGCATGCGCTGTACTAAAAGGGGTATCCGATGGCAAACGAAAGGTTAAAATGATCGCCGTTAATCGGGTAATTGCCTATAATAAACCGCTTCCCTGATTCAAGCGAAGGATCCCTGAGTTTCATACCGAGATCCAGCCGGAATATAAAATAGTTGAAATTGAACCGTAATCCGGTACCCGTCCCCACTGCAATCTCCCGGTAAAACCGGTTGAATTCAAACACGGCACCTTCCCTGTTATCATTCTTATTGATCGCCCAGATATTCCCCGCATCCAGGAAAAAGGCGCCTTCAACACGGCCCAGGAGCCGGAAACGGTATTCCAGATTGCCCTCCAGCTTAATGTCGGCCGACTGATTGGGATATGCGTCGGGAGAAGCCTTGTAGGTTCCCGGCCCGAGTGTCCGTACCTGCCAGGCCCGGATGCCATTGGCCCCTCCGGTGAAGTATTTCTTTTCGAAAGGAAGCTGATCAAAATTCCCGTATGGCAGTCCCAGACCAACAAACAGTCTGCCTACGACCGAGTTGTATTCATCCAGCATGTGTCCGTAACGATATTCTAAATCGGTCTTGAGGTATTGGGCAAAGCGCGTACTAAAAATCTGATAATAACTTACAGGCTGGTTGGTAATGGTATCGATCTCTGTCTTTTTCTCCCTGTCGGTTAACTCGGCAAGCGCCGACAGCAGATTGCCCGCCGATTCAAACGACCATTTAAAATACCGGTAATTCCCATACCTCCCGATATTCTGCGTATTATCGACACGGCTGTAACTTAAGGCAGAAATCAGGTGATCCGTGTAACTGCTCTTAATATAAAGGTCTTTTATTGAATTGATAAATTCTTCATTGAATTCATACAGGTTGACGTAATTGAAATCGATCAGATTCAAATAGTGTGTCCTGAAAGGTTTGCTTTTCCAGTTATAGCCAAAACGGAAATTGGTAATTGTGCGCGTGTAGTCAGGCCGGCGCTGGTAGTTATAGCCTAATGTGAAACTGGTCTGAGGCACCTGAAAGTTAAAAAAGTTCTTCCCGCTAACCGGACTTAAAAACTTGGGCAAGTTCAATGATCCTTCAATCCCGTATTCATGGGTATTGAAATTGAGATTGCTTTCATTCACTACAGCCTGCTGCCTTTCAAAAGCACCCTTGAGGGTGATATTGAGGATCTCAGCAGCGCGGAACAAATTGCGGTGCTGGTAATTCAGATTCCCTGCCACACCGAGGTTCCCCGATGAATTGGTCCCTTCCAGATCAACTGAAAATCCCTGTCTGGGCAGCGGAGATAACTGGAACCGGCTGTCAAGCACGCCAATCGAATCATTGCCCAGCGAATCAACCACATCAAAATTCAGGTTCACCATTCGAAATTGCCTGATCTGATTCAGCGACCGGTATGTCTTCTCCACATTTTCAAGCGAATAGAAACGCCCGTCCTGAATCCGGTTCAGATCGTCCAGCAACCGGGGCTTGTATCTTAATCTGCCATGATAGGTGATTGTATAGGGCGGTAGCAGAAGCGTATCCATTGGCTCGGGTGAACGCTCCCCTGTTAATTGCGGCGGGTTGAAATCGGAATGGATCAGGTAATTCCTGACAATAAATCGTTTATGCGGTTTAACCGGATCAGCTTTCCTTGCCGGGCTGGCGTCCGAAAATTCAACAGTCAGATCAACCAACTTATTGCCGGGGGTCGTGTCTGCAAAAAATTGAATGTAATCGGGTGTAAAACCATAATATCCATGATTCTGCATGGTGGCAACCAACCGTTTCCGTTCATCATTCAGCCGGTCCACATCAAAGACATCATTCTTCCTGACCAAGCTGTTGATCGTATCGTTCAGCAATAAAGGCCGGATTTTTTCATCTTCCGTTTTATACGCATAGTTTCTTATGCGGTAAGGACTGCCTGTATAGATATTAAAGATCAGATTAATCTTAGGCCTTTTGGAATGCATGATCAGCGTATCTTCAATGATTGCATCATAATAGCCCTTGTTCTGCATATAGAGACTCAGTTGGTCTTTTGATTGTTGTGTCCGGTACTCCTGATAAACCACGGGTTCCTCTCCAATCCGCTTTAACCAGTCATTTTCCTTTTCCTTTGACGATAAATTATAGATCCCCAAATGAAATTTGAAGAAACCCAATATCTTCAGGTTTTCCTTCTGCTTTATTTGCGCTTTAATCTCTTCCCTGCTGATCGCTTTATTATCAATGTGAATATCGACGTCACTTAACAGTTTTTGCCCTTCGGGAACGAACTTCGTCGATGAACAGGAAAAGGCCACCCACAATACCATGAGTATTAACGTCAATTGAACACAGCTTTTTCCCGGTCTCTGCATATTACGATATTTAGCCATTTCTCCCGGATGGCAAAGCGCAAACAGTTTGGCTTAACGCCTGCCGGGCTGAAACGTGACAACAAAAATAAATACTCTCCTGAGCAAACAAATCATTGAGGCTTTTTTATTTTTACATTTTATACCCCACATCATCCATGCTCAGTAAAAATAAAATAAAATTCATACAATCGTTAGAGCGGAAAAAAATCCGTGATCAGGAGAAGCTCTTTCTGGCCGAAGGCGATAAAATGGTCAATGAGGCTATCCGCTCCGGGCACGCTGTTGAATTGCTGTGCGCGACCGAAGGATTTCTGGCATTGAATGGCGTTGCGCCTGACGCGGCCGGTGAAATTGTCAGGGTGACGGTAGATGAGCTGCAAAAAGCCAGTCTCCTGCGTTCGCCGCAAAATGCACTTGCCGTTGTACGGATGCCCGATCATCCGTTCAGGAATGGTTCAATTGACGGAAAGCTTTCGCTCGCACTCGACTGCATCCAGGACCCCGGTAACCTGGGAACTCTTTTAAGAATTGCCGACTGGTTTGGAATTGAACAGCTTCTTTGTTCTGAAAACACGGCCGACTGCTACAACCCGAAGGTGGTACAGGCGAGCATGGGCGCAATTTTCCGCGTAAAGGTCCATTACCTCGACCTGAAAAAAACGCTCGCCGAAGCTGCCGGCGCCGGTTTACCCGTGTTCGGAACGTTTCTCGATGGTGAAATCATCTACAATCATCCCCTGGCCGGCGAGGGCATCCTGGTGATGGGCAATGAAGGCAAGGGCATTTCCCCGCAGGTAGAAGAACTGATCGCACAACGGTTGTTTATCCCTTCCTTCCCTGAGGGTCAAAAAAATTCTGAATCCCTGAACGTAGCCACTGCTGCAGCGATTTGCTGTGCCGAATTCCGGCGCAGGTTGATCACTTCTGATTTCCGGGGTTAATGGAATCGTTTTCGAAGAACTGACTAAATTGACGCATCATCTGCTCGCGTATTTGGCCAAAATCAGAAAACGGGATTCCGGGCGTCTTTATACCTGCAGTATCAGCCCACTGGAAAGATGAATCGGGAAAATTCCCTTTGAAATGCTCGAAAAAATCATGATGCATGTCCCTGAACGGATCATTTGCCAGATTCGTGGAATCCCCCAAAAAATGGCTGAAGCCTCCTTCCTTCATGAAGTTTTCTATTTCTTTGCGCATCGCATCCATATCGCCCGGGTTCAATGTTGTATCAGAAGACCAGCTTCTGACAAAACTGGAATCGTAACGGACCAGATTTCCCTGATCATCGTATTCTTTGTTGACACTGATCTGCTGATCAGGCCTTTTGCTTTTTGACTTCTCCTGAGCAAAGACCAGGATCCCGGCAAAGAGCACGACCATAAACAAGATTATTTTCTTCATAGTCCCTTGTTTTTAATATTTTTCTGCACCTAAAATTAATCCAGAAATGTGCTAAAAATTTCAAAAAAATATTAAAAAAGCTATCAGCCTTTAGCGATTCGCTTATCGTAGAATTACGAACAGCTACTTCACCAGCTTTTTATATTTAATCCGTGTTGGACCCTCATCTCCAAGCCTTTTTTTCTTATTTTCTTCGTACTCGGAATAGCCTCCTTCGAAGAAGTAAACTTTCGATTCGCCTTCAAACGCCAGGATATGGGTTGCAATACGGTCGAGGAACCAACGGTCGTGTGAGATAACCACCGCACATCCGGCAAAGTCTGTGAGGCCTTCCTCAAGTGCGCGAAGCGTATTCACGTCGATATCGTTGGTGGGTTCATCGAGCAGGAGCACATTTCCCTCTTCCTTGAGCGCCATGGCCAGATGAAGCCTGTTACGCTCACCGCCTGAAAGGATGCCACATTTTTTCTCCTGATCCGAGCTGCCGAAGTTAAAGCGGGAAACGTATGCCCGTGCATTGATCTGGCGTCCGCCCATCAGGATCAGGTCGTTGCCGCCGGAAATAATTTCATAAACCGACTTATTGGGATCGATAGCCGCATGCGACTGATCGACATAGGCAAGTTTAACGGTATCGCCAACATCGAAATTTCCCTGATCCGGACTGATTTGCTTCATGATCAGCTTAAAGAGCGTTGTTTTACCGGCTCCGTTCGGACCGATCACGCCGACGATACCGTTCGGGGGCAACACAAAATTCAGGTCCTCAAACAATATCCGGTCACCAAACGCTTTGGCTACGCCATGCGCTTCAATGACCTTTTCGCCCAGGCGCGGTCCATTGGGGATAAATATTTCCAGCCTTTCTTCTTTTTGCTTAACGTCATCGTTCATGAGCTGATCATAGGCATTTAAACGAGCCTTTGCTTTGGCGTGGCGGGCCTTGGGAGCCATTCTGATCCACTCCAGCTCTCGCTGCAGTGTCCGGCTGCGTTTCGACTGTTGCTTCTCCTCCCGTGCCAGCCTTTGTGTTTTTTGTTCGAGCCATGAAGAGTAGTTTCCTTTCCAGGGTATTCCTTCTCCCCGGTCGAGTTCCAGGATCCATCCGGCAACGTTGTCAAGAAAATAACGGTCGTGCGTAACGCAGATCACTGTTCCGGCATATTGTTGAAGATGCATTTCCAGCCATTGTACTGATTCTGCGTCCAGGTGGTTGGTAGGCTCATCAAGCAAAAGCACGTCGGGTTGTTTCAGCAGCAGGCGGCAGAGCGCAACACGGCGTAATTCTCCACCTGAAAGCGAGCTGACCGGTTGGTCGCCCTGGGGACACCGCAGTGCATCCATGGCCCGTTCCAGTTTGGTATCCAGGTTCCATGCATCGTACTGGTCAATTTTTTCCTGTAATTTGGTCTGCTCAGCCATCAGGGCATCCATTTTATCAGGGTCTTCGAGAACATCCGGATCACCGAAGCGCAAATTGACCTGTTCATACGCTTTCAGAACATCAACCACTTCCTGCATGCCCTCTTCAACGACTTCACGAACTGTTTTCGAAGGATCCAGATGCGGTTCCTGTTCCAGATAGCCAACGGTATAACCCGGAGAAAAAACGACCTCTCCCTGGTATGACTTTTCCAGTCCGGCAATGATCTTCAGCAAACTTGATTTACCGGAACCATTCAGACCAATGATCCCGATCTTGGCACCCAGAAAAAATGAAAGCGAAATATCTTTCAAAACCTGCTTTTGGGGAGGATAGACTTTACTCACCCGGTACATCGAAAAAATGACTTTTTTATCGTCTGCCATATCCTGTTTTTTTGTGCTTAAAGTAATCGTCGTGCTCATTTATAAGTGCCAAAAAAAGCTGCCCCGCAACGCTGGACAGCTTTTTTGCAGCTATTTAATAGCTACTCAGCCTTGGATTCTTCACCTCCAGCTTCGGGTTCTGCTGCCTGGGGTTCATCGGCTGCGGGCTCTTCTGCCACCTGAACGGCTTCAGTTTCCGTCGCTTTAGGAGCTTCTTTCAGTGCTTCAATTTTTGCAGGAGCAACCGTTTCAGCTTTTTTCGATGTTCCGCGGCGTGAACGGCGTGACTTGGTTTTTGCTTCCTTAGCCGCCAGCATATTTTCGTTGAAATCAACGAGTTCGATAATACACATCTCAGCATTGTCACCCAGTCGGTTGCCTGTTTTCAGGATCCGGGTGTAACCGCCCGGACGTTCACCGATCTTTTCTGTAACGTCCCTGAATAATTCAGAAACAGCAGTTTTGCTTTTCAGGTGACTGAAAACCACACGGCGTGAATGGGTGGTATCATTTTTTGCTTTTGTAATAAGCGGCTCTACATAAACCTTTAAAGCTTTGGCTTTGGCTGTGGTGGTATTAATTCGTTTATGAAGAATTAACGAATTAGCCATATTAGCCAACAAAGCCTTGCGATGAGCGCTCGTTCTGCCAAGATGGTTGATTTTTTTACTATGTCTCATTGGTGCCTATTCCTTGTCTAATTTATACTTACTAATATCCATTCCGAAAGTCAGATTCATGGCATTCAGCAGGTCATCCAGCTCGGTGAGTGATTTCTTGCCGAAGTTTCTGAACTTAAGCAAATCGTTCCGGTTGTATGTAACCAGTTCGCCTAAGGTTTCCACATCAGCGGCTTTCAGACAGTTTAATGCACGAACAGACAGATCCATATCAACCAGTTTGGTTTTGAGCAACTGCCGCATGTGCAGGACTTCTTCATCAAACTCTTCATTTGCAAATTTCTCATCCGAATCGATGGTGATCTTTTCGTCAGAGAAAAGCATGAAATGATAGATCAGGATTTTTGCTGCCTCTTTCAATGCATCTTTCGGGAATATTGACCCATCGGTGCTGATCTCAATAACCAACTTTTCGTAGTCAGTTTTTTGTTCAACACGATAGTTCTCTACCGTATACTTCACATTTCGGATCGGGGTAAAAATTGAATCGATCGGGATTAACCCAAACTCAGCATCTACCGGCCTGTTTTCAGGGCTGGCGACATAGCCGCGTCCTTTGTTAATGGAAATCTCCATTTGCAACTTAACATCAGCTTCCATGCGGCAAATAACCAGTTCAGGATTTAATACCCGGAAACCGGTCATGAACTTATTGATGTCGCCGGCTGTAAATTTTTCCTGGCCGGTAAGCGTGACAGAAACTTTTTCACTGTCAAAATCCTCGACCTCGCGTTTAAACCTGATCTGCTTCAGATTCAGGATAATTTCGGTCACATCCTCCATTACACCCCTGACCGTTGCAAACTCGTGATCAACGCTTTCTATTTTAACAGTTGTGATTGCATAACCTTCCAAAGATGATAACAGGATACGGCGTAAAGCATTACCAATGGTAATACCATAACCGGGTTCCAAAGGACGAAATTCGAATTTACCGAATTTGTCGTTGGACTCCACCATTATTACTTTGTCAGGTTTTTGGAACGCTAATATTGCCATAATAGTACTGAGTATTTTTATTATTTCGAATACAACTCAACAATCAGTTGTTCTTTAATGTTTTCAGGAATTTCTTCCCGTTCAGGGCGATTGAGGAATTTTCCGGCCATATCGGCACTGTTCCATTCCAACCAGGCATATTTGCTGTAGCGGCGTGAAGCCAAAGCGTCGGTGATCACTTCGAGTGATTTTGATTTCTCCCTGACACCAACAAGGTCGCCTGGACGAAGCTGGTAGGAAGGAATACTGACAACTTCACCATTCACCATAATATGGCGGTGCGACACTAACTGACGGGCTGCTGCTCTTGTATTGGCAATGCCCAGCCGGAATACAACATTATCCAGTCTTGCCTCAAGCATCTTGAGTAATTCCTCACCAGTGATCCCTTTTGATGCCGATGCCTTATGGAATAAGTTGGCAAACTGCCTTTCCAACACGCCGTAGGTAAACTTCGCCTTTTGTTTTTCCTTTAACTGCAGACCATACTCAGATTTTTTACGTCTGCGGCTGGCCAGTCCATGAAAACCAGGAGGATAATTTTTCTTTTCCAATACTTTATCAGGTCCGAAAATAGGTTCTCCAAATTTCCGGGCGATCTTTGATTTTGGTCCAATATATCTTGCCATTATTCTACCAATTTATAATTAAACACGTCTTCTTTTTGCCGGGCGGCAACCATTATGTGGCAGTGGTGTCACATCAACGATCTCACTCACCTGAATACCCACACTGTTAATCGCCCGAATAGCAGATTCACGGCCATTTCCAGGACCTTTTACAAATACCTTTACTTTTCTCAGTCCAAGATCATATGCTGTTTTAGCACATTCTTCGGCTGCCACCTGCGCAGCATAAGGCGTATTCTTCTTCGATCCTCTGAATCCTTTTTTCCCGGCCGATGACCAGGATATCACTTCGCCATTGTTGTTTGCCAGGGAAACGATGATATTATTAAATGAGGAATGAACATGTGCCTGACCTGTAGCCTCGACAACAACAACTCTCTTTTTTGTAGTTCCAGTTTTTTTTGCCATAACTTAAATCTCAATTATTTAGTGGCTTTCTTCTTATTCGCTACCGTTTTCTTTCTTCCCTTACGTGTACGCGCATTGTTTTTAGTGCTTTGTCCGCGAACGGGAAGGCCGAGACGGTGACGGATACCACGGTAACAACCAATGTCCATTAACCTTTTAATGTTCAACTGATTTTCAGAGCGAAGTTCACCTTCCACTTTGAAACTCTCGCCAATTACTTTACGAATAGCCCCAAACTGATCGTCATTCCAATCCTGAACTTTGGTATCGAAATCAACGCCGGCCTGGGAGAGGATAAACCTTGCACGGCTCCGGCCAATGCCGAAGACATAGGTTAAAGCCACTTCTCCTCTTTTATTATTAGGAATATCAACTCCGACTAAACGAGCCATAAAAAAAATTTTTACAAAGTTAATTAATTATCCTTGACGCTGTTTGAACTTGGGATTCTTTTTACTGATCACGTACAAACGGCCTTTCCTGCGTACAATTTTGCAGTCGGCACTGCGCTTCTTAATGGATACTCTTACTTTCATTATCGTATATACTTTAATTTTTATATCTAAAAGTAATCCTTCCCTTGGTCAGATCATAAGGAGACATCTCCACTTTGACTTTATCTCCGGGAAGAATTTTGATATAATGCATACGCATTTTACCAGAGATATGCGCCGTAATCACATGCCCGTTTTCCAGTTCTACCCTAAACATCGCATTTGATAAGGCTTCAATGATTGTTCCGTCTTGTTCTATCGAAGGCTGTTTCGCCATAAATTTATTTAACTTTTTATTTTAAAACCGGCAGAAAATCTGTCCGGAACAAACACTTAAAAAAGATTCAATTAGTACATTGCCGCTCCGCTGCCTGAACGCCCTTTAATTCGTCCCGATTTCATCAATCCGTCGTAATGACGCATCAACAGGTGACTTTCAATCTGCTGAAGGGTATCCAGAACAACTCCGACAAGAATCAATAACGAAGTTCCGCCGTAAAAATAGGCGAATTGGGTATTAATTCCGGCCATCATTGCAAATGCAGGCAAAATAGTTACAATTCCCAGGAAAATAGATCCCGGTAGTGTAATCCGCGACATGATCGTATCCAGAAACTCAACGGTCTTTTTCCCGGGTTTGATACCGGGAATAAAACCACCGTTCTTTTTCATGTCTTCAGCCATTTGAACGGGATTCACCGTAATTGCAGTGTAAAAATAAGTAAACGCCACAACCAGAAGAAATTGCAACAGATTATACCATAATCCGGTATGGTTTGACATAGCGGCAGCGAAGCCGCTCATCCGGTCAGAATTGGCAAATCCGGCAATTGTCAGTGGAACAAACATAATAGCCTGGGCAAAGATAATTGGCATAACTCCCGCAGCATTGACCTTTAAAGGAATATACTGACGTACGCCCCCGTATTGTTTGTTGCCCACGATCCGCTTGGCATACTGTACCGGGATCCGGCGTGTGCCCTGGACCAGCAGGATACTTCCCATAAAGATCAGGAATAAAACAACAAACTCGAGCAGGAACATAACCAAGCCTCCACCCTGCTGTTCAAGGCGGGATACAAATTCCGCAAAAACAGAAAACGGAAGGCGGGCGATAATACCAATCATGATGATCAGGGAGATTCCGTTCCCGATTCCTCTGTCGGTTATGCGTTCACCCAACCACATGACAAACATCGATCCGGCAGTCAAGATGATAGTAGATGTTATCTTAAACATCCAGCCGCTGACTGCAAAAGCTTCCGCAGGAAGCTGATAGTTCAGGTTCACCAGATATGCCGGAGCCTGGAAGAGTAATATGACAACAGTCAGATAACGGGTTATCTGGTTGATCTTTCTTCTTCCCGATTCTCCCTCTTTCTGTAACCGCTGAAAATATGGGACGGCTATTCCCAAAAGCTGAATTACAATGGAGGCAGAAATGTAAGGCATGATCCCTAAAGCGAAAATGGAAGCATTTGAAAAGGCGCCTCCGGAGAACATATCCAGCAACCCCAGCAACCCATCTGAGGTTTGTTTCTCCAACTCACCAAGTTGTGCCGGGTCAATTCCCGGTAAAGCTACAAACGATCCCAACCGATAGACCAAAAGGAAAAACAGGGTGATTCCCAAACGGTTCCTCAGATCCTCGATTTTGTAAATATTCTTTAGGGTTTCGATCAGTTTTTTCATGTGTTTAAAAATTTATTTTTCAGGGTCACATAAAACTTGCCATGATAGTCCTGGTGATCAGTCACGGTTTTCAGTGAAAAACTGCCGACTGCGGCTGCGACTGCAAACTCTATATTCGTGGCCTGTTTCATTAGGTTAGACGATTTCAGCAGTTCCCTCTAATTTCTCAATTGCTTCTTTAGCGCTTTTGGAAAAAGCATGAGCCTTCACATCAAGTTTCAAGGTTAATGCACCATTCCCCAAAATTTTTATCCGGTCATTTTTAGAAGCCAAACCGGCATCAACCAACACGGTCACATCCACGACCGACAGGTTATTCCCTTCGGCCAGGCTTTGCAGCGTGCTTAAATTGATCGCTTTATATTCAACCCTGTTAATATTATTGAATCCGAATTTAGGAACCACGCGTTGCAAAGGCATCTGTCCTCCTTCAAAACCACGGGTACGGCTGTAACCTGATCTTGACTGAGCACCCTTATGGCCTCTTGTGGAAGTACCGCCGTGTCCGGAACCTTGGCCCCGTCCAATACGTTTTCTCTTTTTAACGGATCCTTCCGCAGGTTTAAGATTACTTAAATCAATCATTTCCAAAAATGTTTTAAATTTCCTCTACTTTGACCAAATGACTCACCTTGTTGACCATACCCATGATTTCAGGGCTAACTTCGTGTTCAACCGAGTAATTCATCTTTTTAATTCCAAGAGCTGTAATGGTTGCCTTTTGGCGTTTGGTGGAACCAATTCCGCTCTTAATCTGAGTTATTTTTATCTTAGCCATCGTTCCTATCCTTTAAATACTTTTTCCATTGAAACACCTCTGTGTTGTGCAACCGTATAGGCATCCCTGAGTTCGAGCAGTGCAGCCAGGGTCGCTTTCACCAGGTTATGCGGGTTTGAAGAACCTTTGGATTTCGCCAAAATGTCATGTACACCCACGCTTTCAAGCACAGCGCGCATAGCACCGCCGGCTTTCACTCCTGTTCCGTGTGAAGCTGGCTTGAGGAATACATTGGCGCCTCCAAATTTGGCAACCTGTTCGTGAGGAATCGTTCCTTTATGGATCGGGATCTTGACCAGATTCTTCTTGGCAGCGTCAACGCCTTTTGCGATAGCAGCCGTTACTTCACTGGCCTTACCCAGCCCCCAGCCGACAATGCCGTCCTCGTTTCCTACGACAACAATTGCTGAAAAACTGAATGTACGACCACCTTTGGTTACTTTTGTCACCCGGTTAATTGCAACTAACCGGTCTTTCAGTTCAATATCTGCTGTTTTGACTTTCTTGATATTTCCTGCCATAATCATTAAAATTTAAGGCCACCTTCACGGGCAGCATCAGCTAATTGTTTAACTCTACCGTGGTACAAATAACCATTGCGGTCAAAAACGACATCGGTAATACCGGCTGTTATTGCCTTTTCTGCCAATGCTTTTCCCACCAGCGCGGCTTGCTGTGTCTTGTTACTTTCAGCAGCACTGATTTCCTTGTCCAGTGAAGAAACTGCCAGCAAAGTAGTACCAGCCAGATCATTGACCAACTGGGCGTAAATTTGCTTGTTACTTCTGAAAACACTCAGGCGAGGTCTTTCCGCAGTTCCGGAAACAATTTTCCGGATCCTCATTTTGATCCTATATCTTCTTTCTTGTTTTGTTAAAGCCATGGTTTCAAATTTTACTATTTAGCACCTGCTGATTTACCGGCTTTGCGACGCAAAACTTCACCTACAAACTTCACACCTTTACCCTTATATGGTTCCGGAGCTCTGAATGAGCGGATCTTTGCCGCAACCTGACCAATAAGCTGCTTGTCGCAACTCTTGAGTGTAATAACCGGATTACTCCGCTTGTCAGTGACTGCCTCAACCTTCACTTCCTGGGGCAATTCCAGGAAAATATGGTGTGAATAACCTAACACGAGATCAAGAAGCTGTCCCTGACTTTCAGCACGGTAACCCACTCCAACCAGTTCCAGTTTCTTTTCATATCCCTGAGAAACACCCAGAACCATATTATGGATCAGGGAGCGATATAACCCGTGAAGGGCACGGTGCCTTTTCTGATCAGTAGGCCTTTTTACAAGAACCTGACCACCTTCAACAGCGACTTCAATTTCAGGATTGACCGGCTGTGACAGCTCTCCGAGTTTTCCCTTTACAGTTACTGTATTATCCTGGGCTACATTTACGGTTACCCCGGCAGGAATTTCGACTGGTAATTTACCTATCCTAGACATTGTTCTTCCTCCTCTTTAATAAACGTAACATAATACTTCACCACCAATGCCGCTGGTTTGTGCTTCCTTGTCGGTCATCACACCCTTTGACGTGGATAAGATTGCTATTCCCAGGCCGTTTAAAACACGGGGAATGTTCTCGCTGTCGCAATACTGTCTCAGTCCAGGTTTACTGGCTCTTGTAATCGCCCGGATAGCCGGGGTTTTGCTCTCAGGATGATACTTCAGGGCAATTTTGATATTTCCCTGATAGTGTACATCATCTTCAAATTTATAATTCAAGATATAACCTTTTTCCTTCAGGATGCGGGTGATTTCCTTTTTGATATTTGATGCAGGAATATCCACTACGCGATGTTTAGCCTTTTGTGCGTTTCTGATACGCGTCAGATAGTCTGCTATTGGATCTGTAATTTTACTCATTACTTTTGTTTTATAAATTACCAACTAGCTTTTTTAATTCCCGGAATTAACCCTTGCGAAGCCATTTCGCGGAAATTGATCCTGCTAATGCCAAACTGACGAAGATAACCCTTGGGGCGTCCAGTCAGTTTACAACGGTTATGCAAACGTACCTTTGAAGAATTCTTGGGTAATTTTTGCAGGCCAATGTAGTCACCTTCTGCTTTAAGTTTGGCTCTTTTTTCAGCATATTTTTCTACAAGCGCAGCCCTTTTAACTTCACGGGCTTTCATTGATTCTTTTGCCATAACCTATTTCTTTTTCGCGTTTTTAAAAGGTAAACCCATTTCTCTTAACAAGGCATAACCTTCTTCATCTGTTTCTGCAGAAGTTACAAAAGTAATGTTCATCCCGTTAATCCGGTTAACCTTATCGATATTGATTTCAGGGAAAATAATTTGTTCAGGAATACCTAAGGTATAGTTACCCTGGCCGTCCATTTTACTTTCAATACCTTTAAAGTCACGGATACGTGGCAACGAAATATTGATCAAACGTTCGAGGAACTCATACATTCTCTCTTTTCTGAGTGTTACCCGAACTCCGATAGGCATTTTCCTTCTCAGCTTAAAATTCGAAATGTCCTTCTTTGATTTGGTTTGGACTGCCTTTTGTCCGGCAATCATTGTCATCTCTTCAGTAGCGACTTCAATGATTTTCTTGTCGGCAATTGCAGCTCCAACACCCTGATTCAGGACGATTTTGTTTAATTTCGGAACCTGCATGACTGATTTGTAATCGAATTCCTTAACCAGCGCAGGCACTACTTCTTCCGAATATTTCTTCTTAAGTGTTGGTGTATAAGCCATTACTTAATCTCCTCTCCAGATTTTTTTGAATAACGAACTAATTTACCGTTGTCACCAGGTCTTCTCCCTATCCGTGTTTTGCTTCCTGATTTAGGATCGAGAAGCATTAAGTTGGAGACATGGATTGGCGCTTCCTTTTCAACAATACCACCCTGCGGATTTGCAGCATTCGGTTTGGTATGTTTTTTAATCATATTAACGCCCTCCACAATTGCTCTGTCTTTTTCCCGGATGACTTCCAAAACCTTACCTTGCCGGTTTTTATCGTTACCGGTAATTACGACAACTGTGTCACCTTTTTTAATATGTAATTTTTTCTGCATCACTTTGGCATTTATGCATTAAAGTACTTCTGGTGCAAGCGAGATGATCTTCATGTTCTGATCACGTAACTCCCTTGCCACAGGTCCGAAAATACGGGTTCCGCGCATTTCACCGGCATTATTTAGTAATACCACTGCATTGTCGTCGAAACGGATATAAGTACCATCGGGACGACGGACTTCTTTTTTCGTGCGAACAACAATTGCTTTTGACACAGTTCCTTTTTTCATTTCACTACTTGGGATAGCACTTTTAACAGTCACTACCACCACATCACCCAACGTTGCGTAACGCTTCCGGGTTCCGCCTAATACGCGGATACAAAGCACTTCTTTTGCCCCGCTGTTATCGGCTACGGTACATCTTGATTCCTGTTGTATCATGATTACTTAGCTCTTTCAATAATTTCAACGAATCTCCAACGTTTGCTCTTACTCAGAGGACGGGTTTCCATAATCTTGACTAAATCGCCAACGTTGCAGGTTTCTTGCTCATCGTGAACGTAAAACCGGGTGGTCTTATTAACAAACTTACCGTAAATAGGATGCTTCTCCTTCAGTTTAACGGCTACAACGATGGTTTTATCCATCTTATCGCTAACCACTACCCCGATACGTTCTTTTCTCAGATTTCTTGTTTCCATCACCTACACAAATTAATTCTGATTTTGATTGATTTCCCGTTGACGCAAAATGGTCCTCAGTCGTGCGATATTTCTGCGTGCAACTTTGATTTTCATCGGGTTGTCGAGTGGAGAAACCGCATGGTTCATATTCAGACGGATCAGGGTCTCATTTTCAAGCTGAATTCTTTCCAGAATTTCCTTGACTGATAATTCTCTTATTTCAGAAGTCTTCATTCTCAATCTTCTTTTTCAGTTTCAACAAAATCACGTCTGACCACAAACTTTGTCGTTACCGGTAATTTCTGAGCAGCTAAACGAAGAGCTTCCTTAGCCATCTCAAAAGGAACACCTTCTGCTTCGATTAAAATTCGCCCTGGCGTTACCGGTGCAACAAATCCTTCAGGAGCACCCTTACCTTTACCCATACGTACTTCTGCAGGTTTTTTGGTAATTGGTTTATCGGGGAAAACACGGATCCATATCTGACCCTGACGTTGCATGTGCCTGGTCACGGCAACCCTCGCCGCCTCAATCTGGCGACCGGTAAGCCATGCCGACTCCAACGTCTTTATACCGAAAGAGCCAAATGCAAGCTGATTACCACGCTGGGCTTCGCCTTTCATTCGTCCTTTCTGGACTCTTCTAAATTTTGTTCTTTTTGGTTGTAACATCCTTTTTTAATTAAAAGGTTTCCGATTATTTTCTTTTCTTTCTGAAACCGCCTCTGTCACCTCTGTCTCCTCTGTCGTTACCGCCACGGCCACTACGTGGATTGCCTCCACCGGGCGCACCGGTCGGCTTTTGACCGAGATTCGGAGACAGGTCACGTTTACCGTAAACTTCACCCTTGCAAACCCAGACTTTAACTCCAAGCAACCCTGTTTTAGTTAAAGCTTCAGCCAGAGCATAATCAATATCAGCTCTCAGCGTATGCAGAGGTGTACGGCCGTCTTTGTACATTTCAGACCGTGCCATTTCGGCACCGTTCAAACGCCCGGAAACCATAATTTTGATTCCCTGTGCTCCCATTCTCATTGTAGAGGCAATAGCCATCTTCACAGCACGGCGGTAAGCGATCTTACCTTCGATCTGACGAGCTACATTATTGGCCACGATCTTAGCATCCAGTTCGGGCCTTTTAATTTCGAAGATATTGATCTGAACCTCCTTGCTGGTGATTTTCTTCAATTCTTCTTTCAGCTTGTCAACTTCCTGACCACCTTTACCAATAATAATACCGGGTCTTGAGGTGTGAACAGTAATCGTGATCAGCTTCAGAGTCCTTTCAATAATAATCCTTGAAATACTTGCTTTAGCCAAACGGGCATTCAGGTATTCACGGATCTTTGAATCTTCAACAAGCTTATCACCATAGTCGTTTCCACCGAACCAGTTGGAATCCCATCCACGGATAATTCCTAAACGATTAGCGATTGGATTAACTTTTTGTCCCATGTATTATTATTTATTCGTTATCGGTTTTTTCATTCTTACTATCAATGCACAATGTCACGTGATTGGAGCGTTTCCTTACCCGGTGTGCCCGGCCCTGTGGGGCAGGACGCAGACGTTTCAGAATACGGCCTGAATCGACGGCGATTGTTTTCACGTACAAGTTGCTTTCTTCCAGGCGAACACCTTCGTTCTTTGCCTGCCAGTTGGCAACCGCCGACATTAATAATTTTTCAACTCTACCGGAAGCTTCTTTTGCAGAGAATTTCAGGACATCAAGTGCCCGGTTCACTTCCATTCCACGAACCATGTCGGCAACGAGCCTCATTTTTCGCGGGGAAGTAGGGCATTCCTTCAATACTGCAAAATATTGTGTCTTCTTTGCTTCTTTCAGTTCATTTGCTCTATTTCTTTTTCTTGCACCCATCGTAAATTCTTTTAATAGTTAAGCCTATTTTCTATTTCCGGCATGTCCCCTGAATGTTCTTGTAGGTGCAAATTCACCGAGTTTATGGCCAACCATATTTTCAGTCACATAAACAGGAATAAATTTGTTCCCGTTATGAACTGCAATGGTATGCCCTACAAAATCAGGAGAGATTACTGATGCCCTGGCCCATGTCTTGATCACAGACTTCTTGCCTGCTTCATTCATAGCCAATACTCTTTTTTCCAGTTTGTAGGCAATGAAAGGACCTTTTTTTAATGAACGACTCATATTCTACTCCTTTTATTATTTCTTGCGTCTTTCTATAATATACTTATTGGAAGCCTTTTTAGGCGTACGGGTCTTATAGCCTTTAGC
>Ga0074195_1000411_pt1 | contig 88434 bp, 83 predicted proteins | sample EPASupsiteHSE623_FD_64525 | JGI IMG/M metagenome (GOLD analysis project Ga0074195, IMG submission 64525) | Bioremediated contaminated groundwater from EPA Superfund site, New Mexico - Sample HSE6-23 | ecosystem: Environmental > Aquatic > Deep subsurface > Groundwater > Contaminated ...
AAGATACAACTTGCTCGACAGCAAAGTCGTCTTTCTCAAAGGGTGGTTCAAAGATACTTTGCCGCAGGCTCCAATAACAAAATTATCCATTCTCAGACTTGATGGCGACATGTATGGATCAACAATGGATGCGCTCACACATCTTTACCCTAAATTGTCCAACGGCGGATTCTGCATAATCGACGATTATGTCCTCCCGGGCTGCAAAAAAGCAACAGATGATTACAGGGCCAAAGAGAATATTGATGCACCACTCCTCCGGATCGACAACTCTGGAGTGTATTGGCAAAAAGGGAATAACTGACGCGAAGCCATTATGAACATCTGCGGAATCTGCCAAAACACTTCGGGCAACAAAAAATACGTTTTCAGAGAAATGATGCTCGGCACCAGAGACGAATTCGATTATTTCGCATGTGCCAATTGCGGTTGCCTGCAGATTACAAATATCCCTGAGGATATGGCTCGGTACTACCCGGACACTTACTATTCCCTGCAACCACAGAAGAACAAGAAAATTTCTCCCCTGAAAAAGTTTCTAAAAAAGCAACGGCTACAATACTGCCTTGGGGAAAGCAATTTCACAAACAAAATATTAACTAAGCTTTATACCCCCCCTCAATATTTCGAGTGGTTTAACGGATTAGGCCTAACCACAACTTCAAAAATCCTTGATGTGGGGTGCGGTTCAGGGTACCTTCTCCTCAGCATGCATAAAGAGGGCTTTACAAATCTTACCGGAGTGGACCCCTTCATCGCCCAAGATATTCACCACGAAAACAATGTAACAATTCACAAATGCGATATTGCCGAATTACAGTCACAATTTGACTGTATCATGATGCACCATTCTTTCGAACATGCAGCAAATCCGCTTGTCTTGTTGACCAAGATCAAAGAAGCCCTTACGGACAATGGGCGGATTCTGCTTCGAATCCCGCTGTGTGATAGTTATGCGTGGAGAACATACGGCGAGCACTGGGTGCAGTTGGATGCGCCGAGACATTTTTTCTTGCACACCCAAAAAAGCATGTCTTTATTGGCGGACAAAGCAGGATTGCGGATTACCAAGATTGTGTACGATTCCAACGAATTTCAATTTTTGGGCAGCGAGCAATACAAACAGGATATCCCCCTGAATGCGAGTCGGTCCTTTACCAATTCCCCAGAGAAAAATATCTTCACCAAAGAAAAAATTATAGCATACAGGGAATTAGCCAGAAAATTGAACAACGAGCACAATGGAGACCAAGCGTGTTTTTATTTAAGCAAATAACGCTCCCGGAACACCCAGCACCAAAAACACATAACGCGCAATAACGTATTCACAACTTTAACGTCTGCGATCCGTCTAAAAACACCAAGACAATACAAGATATGTTCCACATATCCCGGCACTTGAAAATTAACGCCGCAAGCGGAGATCTCCTTAGACGAAAAAATTTTATATTTTCTCAACAAGTTCCAAAAAAAATTAAAATAACAAAAACAAGAAGAATCGATATTGCATAATTTTTTATAAAAATAAAACCATTCGTAAATTTCTACACATTTATTATTTTCACACGCAGATGTCACCCGATCATCACCACCAATACAGACCGACACCAGAGGCTTTTCCGTATAACAAAAATGGCTGTTCAATCTTAATATTGAATAATAAAAATCCAGATCAACGACCCATTTCAAATTTTCGTCAAACCGAACTCCTAAATCCTTCCTGTAAATCGTTGCACTCGGCGCCCCGATAAAATTCCCGAAGAACAACACATTCTGATTGCGACGCAGCTTTTCCACCTGTTTTTTCTTTGCGGAATGCACACAACGCAGCATCCCGTTCTGGTCAACATTGTTCGAACCGCTAAAGGCAAAACCCGCCCCAGGATGGTCGTCGAGCAAAGCGACAAAGGCTCCCAGGCTGGCGTTATCCGAAAAATAATCATCATGATGCATGATCTTGATATATTTCCCCGATGCCGCATCAACAGCCCTATTCCAGTTCCCTGGGGAGCCAAGGCTTTTGTCATTTTTCAGATATTGAATTGGGAAACATGTGCGAAATCTCTCACACGCCCTGTATACGGATTCGTCCGGGGTGTCATCGCTCACCACGACCTCAAAATCCAGAAAATCCTGCCTCTTTATCGATTCCAGTGTTCTCACAATGGAATCAGGCTGCTTGTAAGCAGGAATACAGATCGACACCTTGGGATTCACGGCTCAATTACTCCCGCGCTTGAACATTTTTTTAAAGAACAAAAAAGCCTTGCTCTTTTCCGGATAAAAAACCATCGGTTCTTTGTGTTGTTTTCCCTTGCAGATACCAGCCATAATAAAATTATGCAGCATGGGGACAAGACTGACATTATTTAGATATCTTGTTTTTGAGCCAAGCAAAGCTTGCAAACTATTTTCATAATGAAATTCATCAGCAACAACTTCTTCAATCTTTCTGGACGACAATTCGAAATTATCTATATCAATAGTTACGAAACTTTCTTCCCTATAATATTTTAATACATTTGGCGCCCCGTAATAAAAAGGAAAAGTATGCGCCAAAAAGCAATCTCCGATTTTTTCCGTTACCCAGTCCAGCTCAATGTAGTTTTCTATGGCGACAGAATATTTATAAGGAGCCAGAACGTCCCATTTGTCTTCAAACTCATGTATCCCCCGGCCATACAAATCCGCTGCATCGCCGAAATACTCCTTGAGCTTCAGGCAAAACTCATATCTTTTTTTGTGCCCTTCACTCTCCTGCTTATTACTGGTTACGATTGACAACAATTTATTTTTTTGCACGGATGCAGTCCGCATCAACTCATCATAGTTTTTCTTGATAAACCAGGTATGGCCTGGCTGATTATAATGTTTACTAGAATGTTTCATTCCGCGTTGACAGGTAATTACTGTTGCGAATTGCGCAAGAAATGACTCATCATAGCGCTTCAGCGAGGATGGCTCGGCCGCCACAAAAACCGTATTTTTATGAGGACATAGTACTTTTTCTTTTTTTTCCAAGCCCTCAAACACGATATAAAAATCGCATGACTCGATATCGGTATTTGCATGGAATTGAATCCCCTCCCACCTTCCGAGGCACGAAGGTGTCTGCTTTACAATATTCGCCAACACCTCCTGCGGCATCCCAAACAGAGGGGTTGATAATTTCACAATAATCATACGAATCGTATATAATCCCCTATTAAATTATCCTCGAATATTCTCAGAAGATGTACACATTGGACGCGAACCCAAAAAAATCATGCTAAAAATAAAGCTCACATATCCGAATTGGCCAATAGCAAGACAGACTCCTCACCAGGGGGGCGTTTGGGGCAATTACCAGTTTATTCTGGATCACACGGAAAAAACGTGTGACTACTGGGTGGTATTTGAAGGGATGCCCCATGGGGAATCCGCCTACTGCCCAAAGGAAAACACCATCCTGATCACAGCGGAGCCACCCACCCTCAAGCAGTACCGCCCCGCATTCCTCGACCAATTTGCGACTGTCATCACCTGTCGCGCCGATCTCAACCATCCCGGCATAATCATCGACCAACCCGGGCTCCCCTGGCATGTCGGCCGGCGCCAAAAGGACCATGTGAATCTGTCGTGGTCAAAGGATTATGACGAACTCTCGGCCATCACCCAGTATGAAAAAAGAAAAGAACTGTCCGTTATCTCTTCCACCAAGGCCTTCAGTGACGGGCATCGGCTACGCCTTGCCTTTGTCAGCGCCCTGCAAAATCATTTCGGCGACCGCATTGACGTGTTCGGGCGCGGAATCAAGGAAATCGAGGACAAATGGGACGCCCTTGCCCCCTACAGATATCACATCGCCATTGAAAATTGCGCAGTCAACGACTATTGGACGGAAAAGATCTCCGACCCGTTTCTGGCCGGCTGCCACCCCATCTATTACGGCTGCCCCAATATCGAAAAATATTTCCCCGGAAAATCTCTCACCAGGATCGACCTCCAACAACCGGAACAAGCCATCGCCATCATCGAAGAATGCCTCGCACGCAAACGCTACGAGGAGTCCCGGCAGGAAATCCAGGAAGCCCGGGATGCCGTGCTGAACCGATACAACCTCTTTCCCATGCTCGCCTCGCACTTTGAGAGGTTGGCGCAACAAGACCGCGGCACGGGCAAACGCGTCAAAATCCACCTGGTGCCGGAAACCTCTGGCACCTTGTGGGATTATTGCCTCAGGGGGATGCGGACAATATCTCCTCGTAGATGGTGACAACCTTGCCTGCAACCTCATCCCAGGAATGCTCTGCGGCCCGCTGGCAGGCGGCCCTGCCCATCCTTGCCCTGCGCGGCTCATCGCACAACGACACCAGGTGGGCGCTTACCGTCTCCGCATCATCCCTGGCAACGATAAAACCATGCTCGCCATCGATTACGATATCCTTGGCCCCGACCTGGGTGCTGATAATGACGGGAAGCGAGGCGGCCATGGCCTCCAGCACGGTCATGCCGAAGGTGTCAAAGCCGGACAGCAAGACACATACCTCCGAGGCCGCATATATTTTCTCGATGCCTTCGCGTTGCACCCCGGCAAAAAGAACATCCCCGCCCACCCCAAGATCTGCCGCGATTTTGCGGTATTTGTCCTGATTTCCTTTCCCCACGACAAGTAATTTCATCTCCTTGCCCGGCAGTTTGGCCTTTGCCTTGGCAAGCGCGGAAATTGTGGTCTGCAAGCCCTTGAGCTCAAAATTCATGCCCACAAACAACACCAGAAAATCATCGGCCCCAATCCCGAACTTTTTTCGGATCTCCCCCCGCTTCTCCGCACGATTCGTCAGGTCAAACCGCGCAAGCTTGATCCCGGGATGGATCACCCTCACCCGACTTGTATCCACACCAAGTTCCCGGCTGAATGTCTCCAAAGCCAGGCTGGATACCGGCAACAGAAATCTGCATCGGTGATCGGCGATCAACCGCTGCTCGACCCATGCGGTTGCACGGTCGAAAAGGCTCATCCCTTTTTTCCTGACCTCCCGGACCCAGAAACGGTGAGGCACTCCATGCATGGTAAAGACATCGGCATGGAATATCCGGTCATGGGTGTGGATGAGATCGAAATCCCGGCAGGCAATGGCGGCATTGGCGAAAAAAGCGAAACTTATTGTGGTCAGAAACCGTGGGAACTTCAGCATCGGAACAAAATGGAAGGAAACATTCCCTGAAGCCGCCTTCCATTTATTGGCAAAAACGTGGACATCATAGCGGGGGTTTCGGGCGATTTTTTCCGTCAGGTGCAAGGCGAACTGCTCGCCTCCGCCCACCAGCCCATATTTCGGAATGACCACTGCGATCTTCTTCACTTCGGCCGTCCCCATCACAACTCCTCTGCTGCCATTGAGGGCCGATTGTCCCTGTTGATTCGCCACACTATTGTCCCCATGGCAAAAATCACGCAGAGAACCGACTCGGGATAATGACTAAAAACCGGTTCAAAAAATCCAATTATAAAAAATGACACCCCTGCTGCAATAACAGCGTTCACCCACGAGACAATGTTGTCGCTTGCGCCATTTTTCCGGAGCGGCCACAGCATCCGAAAAAAAGCGAAGATAACCCCAAGGAAAAAGATGATCCCCGGAATGCCGGTACGCACCGCAATGTCGGTATACATATTGTGGGGATTCAGCAAAATCTCCTGACCCTGAAACCTTTCCGGCAACCTGGCATTGTAGCGTTGCAAATCCAGGTCTCCACCAAATGTCTGCATGCCAAAACCGATCCCGGTTACGGGATAATCCTTCACTACCTCCCACACAAGCAGTCCGTGTTTAATTCTCAGGTTGTCTGCCATATTATTTGTAAATCTTCCCCCGACAGGGCTGACAGACAGGATCACCCCAAGCAACAACAAAACTCCTACGAGAACCTTCTTCCGTGCAGAAAGAACAACCAGCAAGGAAACAACCAAGGCGAGCAACACGCTTCGGGTTTGCGCCAGGAAAATTACGGCAAGGGCGGGCAGAAGACAGCTTGCAAAAAATATTCTCCCGAGCCACCCCTTTGCCTGGGAGATGTTGTGTATGCTAAAAACAATGGAAACTACGGCGATGATTCCGATCAGATTGGTTGTCACCTCGGTGAAGCATGCGCCGAATCTCTCGGCAAAAGGGGTGCCGAGCTTTACATAGTAATAGTACAGGCGCCAGACAAAGAGACTTGAAGCGGAAGCGATGAGTATCCAGGAGAGAACCGACATTTTTTTGAGCGAACAAAAACCATTAATCAGGATGAAATAGAGGAGAACATATTTCAATAAATGCGCATAGAAATCATGTATGCTGTTTGCTAGGTTCACTGCGAAAAAAAGACCAAAAAAACACCAGATCACAAAAAGAATCCCTGGAAATGCCAGAGGGGTCTGAAAAGAAAATTGTATTTTTCTAAACAGGAACAGAGCAACAACCACGAACACCGACAAATAATAGCATATTTCCTTGATTGTCGTTGTGTGGGGAAATGGGACCAGAAAAACAAAAATTCCGAGGAGCACCGGAATACTTGCGGCCAGGAAAGAAAAAATTGCACCCTGGCCATCCTTGGTTGTTACCTTCAACTCCATGCGCAGTATCCCCTTCTAACACATCTTGACTTGAGTTTATAATCAGCCCCGGAAAAGATAGCGCAACCAACTAACTTAGCGTTATCGATGGGTTACTCCTCACATGAGAACCAATCTGCGCCATGAACTCTTCCGGAGTCAATTCATCCAGACACCTGCTCTTCTCGCTATTACCACAGCCCTTCTGCCGGCACGGGACACACGGCATCTTTTTCTGAACAACCAGATGTTTTCCTCCCCTCGGCGCCCAGGATACCGGAGAGGACGGCCCGAATATCCCGACCGTTGGGGTTCCCACCGCCGCGGCGATATGCAGGCCGGCGCTATCAACCCCTATGAACAACCGGCATTGCTGCAACAAGGCGGCATACATGGCGATGGAGGTCTTTCCGGCGAAATTATAGCATCCCGCGCCGCAATCCCGGACAATCTCCTCGGCCCGTTTTTTTTCCGCGACTGAGCCGGTGACAAGCACCGCCGCCCCGTATTCCGTTACCAGCCACCGAATAAGGGCGATATACTTCTCCTTGCCCCACTCCTTGTATTGCCAGAGGGAAAACGGCTGCACGGCAACAAGCTTTTTATCCCGGCAAATCCCCTCCCGCTCGAACTGAAACCGGATTTCCTCCTGTTTCCCCCCGGCAACGGCAAGCTCCGGGATTCTCTGTTCGGTTGTAATTCCGAAGGCTGCGAGCAATCCGAGGAGATAGTCGACAACATGCAGATCAGGGGTGTATTCCCGTTCCAGAAGACTGGTGAAAAGGCGATTTCTCCACAGCCTGCCGTCTTCGGCATAAAAACCGATCCGCTGGGACGCCCCGGAAAGAAAGGCCATTATGGCGCTGCGCGTTCCGGTTCGCAGGTCAATGGCCAGATCGCACTGCAGGCTGCGCAGGTTGCGAAAAAAATCGCTCTGAAAGCGGAGTTCTTCCCAAAGCGACCGGGACCGCTTCGTAACCGCGACAACCTGGTCGAGCCAGGGGCAATCCTCCAGCAACTCGGCAGCCTTGTCCCAGACGGCAACCGCGATCCTGGCCTGCGGATAATTTTCCCGCAACGCCCTGATGCAGGGGGTAGAGAGGACGACATCCCCGATATCGCCGAGCTGCACCAGCAGAATGCTGCGCGGTGAACCGGTTATCGTTGTCTTGCCTGTAATCAAGGACGTATCCATAAAGGCCTCAGGGGCACCCCCGCACATGCCATGAAAGCAGTTGCAGATACAGCGCCAATCTCCCCCGGATGCCCCCATGCAATCCCAGGGTCATGATCAGGCCAAGAACGTTCAAGAGAACATTGATGAGCAGACGCGTCACCAGCAACAGGCCAAGGAGCGGCCAGAGGTGCGGGAACCATTTGCGGAGATAGAGATACCGGGCCCGGTAAAACATGATCCTGGCCCGGACATTATGCCCGGCGCTTTGCCCCTGCAAATGGTAAATATGGGCATCAGGGACAAAGATTGATTTCCAGCCCCCCCTGTGCATGGCCAGAGCCCAGTCAGTCTCTTCCATGAAGAAAAAATAACGCTCATCCAGCAGTCCCACCGCCTCCATGGCCGCCTTGCGCACCATCAGGCAGGCGCCGATGCACGATTCCACTTCAATGGGCGTCCGATATTCCTGCCGTTTACTGGGAAATCTTCGCGGCCACAGCAACCGCAGTACGGTTTCATTGCAGAGCAGGCCCAACAAACCCGGGAAATTGGCAATGGAGTTCTGCTTGGATCCGTCCGCGTTGAGCAACTGCCCGCAGGCCATGCCAACCTCGCCGTGGTTTTCCAAGTATGTAAAAAGTTTGGCAATGGCCCCTTCCGTCAAGACCGTGTCGGTGTTGAGCAGCAGCGCATACTTGCCCTGCATGATCCGCAGGGCTTTGTTGTTGGCGGCGGCGAAGCCGAGGTTTTTTTCATTTTGAATGACTGTGACCTGGGGGTACTGCGCCCGCACTGCGGCAACGCTGCCATCGGTGGAGGCGTTATCAACGAGAAAAACCTCGAAGCGCAGATCCCTGACCAGGGCATACACCGAGGCCAGACAATCCAGCAGCAAAGCCCTGGTGTTCCAGTTCACGATAACAATAGAGATGTCCATGCAATCAGCTCCTGCCTTTCGACACGGCCAGCGCTGCCTGCACGACCTGATCCACTGTGATCTGGGTCATGCAGGCATGGTCGCGGTCGCACTGCCTCTTCAGGCAGGGACTGCAGGCGATATCCGCCCGCAGAATTCTGTGCCCCTCGCCGAAAGGCCCGGTCCGCCACGGCGCGGTCGGCCCGAACAGGGCGACCACCGGCGCGCCTGCTGCCGCGGCAAGATGCATGGGGCCGGTGTCGGTGGTAATGAGCACAGCCACCCTTTCATAGAGCGCGGCCAATTCCTTCAAAGTTGTCCTGCCGGCCAGGCTCGCGGCCTTGCCGGTCATGGCGCCACGAATCTCTTCTATGCCCCGCACGTCCTGCGGGCCGCCGCTGAAAACAACGGCCATGCCCTTGTCAAGCAGGGCGTCCGCAACCCGGGCAAAACGGTCATTGCGCCAGTGCTTGGTTTCCCAGGTGGTCATGGGGTTGATCGCCACCAGGGGTTTGGCCGGATCGATTCCTTCGGCCGCAAGCAATTGGCCAATCCTTTCCCTCTGCTCCTCGCCAACCGGCAGATCAAAAACAATCTCCTCGCTTTCAATACCGATCGCCTTGAGCAGCAGCAACTCCCGGATGGCCGCATGCTGGTCCATGTTCACCGGCGGGATGGGTTCATTGAGAAAGAGGTAGCTGCACTCGGCATGCTCCATCCCCTTGCCGAATCCCACCTTTCGCTTAGCCCGGGCCAGACCGACAAAGATGCCGCTTTTCAGCAACCCCTGGAAGTCGATGAGCAGATCGTACTCCGTAACCCGCAGTTTTTTGACAAAGCCGGCAAACCCTCGGTAGGCCGCCAGCACCCTGCCCTGCTTGAGATCCCGGATCCAGGCCTTGCGCCGTGAGACCAGCACGGCATCAAGGGCCCTATGGCCGATAACCACATCGGCTGCCGCCTCTTCCACCAGCCAATCGATCCTGGATTCCGGATACTTGCGGCGCAAGGCATTCAGGGCAGGCAGGGTATGGATGACGTCGCCGATGGCGCTGGTCTTGACGATGAGAATATTCACGGAACCCGGATCAGGACGGCGTGTCTTTTTCTTTTTGCTTCTGCAACTCATGCAGCTTGGCATACTTGAAAAATACGTTCATAAAATCGGAAACAGCCATGACAAAGCCTTCACCCCGATCGAGAAACCCGCCCCGAAGGATATAGCCATGCAGAAAAGCCCAGGCGGCCCGCAACAGCGCCTTAACGACAGAAGCGGTTTTCCCTTGGGCAAACAGCTCGTTGGCCCCGGCGGAGGAATAGTGGTTCACCTTGTCCAGGGTCTGCGCCAGGTCTTTATTGGCATAATGAACCAGGGGCTGATGCAAAATCCCCACCGGCCCATGCACTTCCAGGGATTCATGCACCGCCCGCTCGGACATCCGGGCCGAATCCTTGCGAAACAACCGGACAACCCGGTCCGGCCACCAACCGGCATGCCTGAGCCAGCGGCCGCAGAAATAATTTTTACGGGGAAAGCTGTAGGCGACACACGTTCCCGTGGCCAATGCCTCCCTGATCTCCGCCTGGGCCCCTGAACCGAGCCGTTCATCGGCATCCAGCACCAGGACCCAATCGTGACGGCAACGGTCAATGGCCAATTGCTTCTGGCGGCCAAATCCCTGCCACGGCTCGACATGCACCACAGCGCCAAACTCTCGGGCGATCTCCACGGTCCTGTCGGTGCTGTCCGAATCCACCACCACAACCTCGGCGGCAAAGGCAACGCCGGCCAGGCACTCGGGCAACCGGTCCTCCTCGTTCCTGGTGATGATGGCCACGGAGAGCGGCAGCTTGTCACTGGGCATATTGCTTTTCCAGCCAATCCCGATAGCTGCCGTTCATCACCCCCCGCCACCAGGGTTCGTTGGCCAGGTACCAGTCGATGGTCTTCCGGATCCCGGTCTCAAAGGATTCCAAGGGTGTATACTCCAGCTCGCTCCGGCTTTTCGCGGCATCGATGGCGTAGCGCCGGTCATGACCCGGCCTGTCCTTGACAAAGGTGATGAGTGATTCCGCCGTATGGCCTTGGCAGACCGGAGAGCGCGGGAAACGCTGCCGCAGGCTCTCGGAAGCGGCAAGCCGTTCGTCCACCAGACTACAGACCAGCCGGACGATCTCGATATTGCGCCATTCGTTGTTGCCCCCGATATTGTACACCTCGCCGACCCTGCCCTTGCGCAGAACCAGGTCGATGCCCCGGCAATGGTCCTCCACATACAGCCAGTCGCGGATATTCAGGCCGTCGCCGTAAATGGGCAGCGGTTTGGCCTCCAGGATATTGAGGATAATGAGCGGGATCAACTTTTCCGGAAACTGATAGGGGCCATAGTTATTGGAGCAGTTGCTGGTGGTGACCTCAAGTCCGTAGGTGTGGTGGTAGGCCCGCACCAGATGGTCGGAGGCCGCCTTGCTCGCTGAATAGGGCGAGTTGGGGGCATAGGGCGAGGTTTCCGAAAAAGGCGGTTCCTCCGGGGTAAGCGAGCCATAGACCTCATCGGTGGAAACGTGGTGGAACCGGTGCTCCCGCCCGCCCCCGTCCAGCCAGATCTTTTTCGCCGCCTTGAGCAGGCTGTGGGTGCCGACCACATTGGTGGTCACAAAGGGGTCCGGGCCGTGGATGGAGCGATCCACGTGGGATTCGGCGGCAAAATTGACCACGGTGTCAAGAGACTCTTCGGCCAACAGGGTCTCGACCAGATCCTGATCCCCGATGTCTCCGTGGACAAAGCGAAAGTTGCACCCGGAGGGTATAAGTTTCGTTTGAGCAGACAAGCTGCTCAACTCAGCTTTATCCTGCCCCATACACCCGGCAAGGCTGGCCATATTCCCGGCATAGGTCAGGGCATCGAGCACCACCACCCGGTCCTGGGGATACTGCGCCAGCCAGTAATGGACAAAATTGGCCCCGATGAAACCGGCCCCGCCGGTAACCAGCAGTTTGCACCCAGGGGGTATACGTTTCGTTTGAGCAGACGATCTGCTCAACTCAGCTTTATGCACCACGGTTCTCCTTACATTCAAGCAACATCCGCCGCAGAGCAACACGCCAGTGAGGCGGCGTCATGCCCAGAGTCGCCCAGGTCCCGGTCTTGTCCAGCACGCTGTAGGCTGGCCGCCTGGCCGGGGTGGGATACTCAACGGTATTGATGGGCAGGACGGGAATCTCCCGGGCAAGCAAGCCGCAGCCGAATCCCTCTTCCTGGATGGCCACGGCAAAATCATACCAACTGGCCACCCCGGCGTCGGTCCAATGGTAGATCCCCTTGGGCTGCACCCGGGACATCTGCCAGAGAGCCTCGGCCAAACCGCGCCCCCAGGTCGGGGTGCCGACCTGATCCGCCACCACCCCTATGGTTTCCCGCTCCCCCATGAGCCGCAGCATGGTAGTGACGAAATTATTGCCACAAGCGGAATAGAGCCAGGCGGTGCGGACAATGGCCACCCCTTCCGGGTAGGCCGCAAGCGCCAACTGCTCGCCGGCTAGTTTGCTGGCCCCGTAGACCCCCAAGGGGTTTGTCCGGTCCGTGGGCAGATAGGGGCGGGATTGCGTTCCGTCAAAAACAAAATCCGTGGACACCTGCAAGCAATAGGCGCCCACCGCGCGGGCCGCCTGGGCAAGGTTTGCCGCGCCCTGGCCGTTGACGCCAAAGGCTGCTTCCTGCTCGTTTTCCGCCCGGTCCACTGCGGTATAGGCGGCACAGTTGATGATCACCCGGGGACGGAATCCGCTCACCCTGGCCGCCACAGTCTCAGCCTCCCGAAGATCCAGCTCCGAGGAGCCCAAGGCCAGCAGATCCACCTCGCCCGGCTTGCAGCGCTGCAATTCCCTGCCCAACTGGCCGCTGCCGCCGACAAGCAACACCCTCACGGATACAACTCCGCCTCGGCCAGCGATACCCCGGCAAGATCCTTTGCCGAAAGCAGGGGCGTCTGCCCCAGCAACGGCCAGGCGACAGCCAGCTCGGGATCATCCCAGCGGATGCAGCGTTCATCTTCCGGGGCATAGAGTTCCGTGCACTTGTACACGAACTCGGCCTCGGGACTCAGCACGTAAAAACCATGCCCGAAACCCGGCGGCACCCAGAGCATCTTCTTGTTTTCCGCGGAAAGAACCTCCCCGACCCATCGGCCGAAAAAAGGAGAACTTTTCCGCAAATCCACGGCCACGTCAAACACCTCGCCGCTGATCACCCGCACCAGCTTGCCCTGGGGCTTTCTGATCTGGTAATGCAGCCCGCGCAGGGTTCCCTGCACCGACTTGCTGTGGTTGTCCTGGACAAAACTGCAATCAAGACCGGCTGCGGCAAACTTCGCGGCATGCCAGGTCTCCATGAAAAAGCCGCGGGAATCCCCAAAGACCTGGGGCTCGATAAGCAATACGTCCGGGATTTCGGAGGGCACGAACCTCATTGTGCCTGCCCCTCATCGAGAATCTGCAACAGATACTGGCCATAGCCGTTTTTCCGCAGGGGCTCGGCCAGCCGCGCCAACTGCTTTGCATCGATATAGCCCATCCGGAAGGCGATCTCCTCAAGACAGGCAATCTTCAACCCCTGCCGGTCTTCCACAACCTTGATGAAGTTGGCCGCATCCAGCAGGGAATTATGGGTGCCGGTGTCAAGCCAGGCCGTACCCCGGCCCAAAAGCTCGACCTGTAACTGCCCTTTGGCCAGATAGGCGCGGTTGACATCGGTTATCTCAAGCTCCCCCCGGGCCGAAGGTTTGAGATTTCGGGCAATCTCGACCACCTGGCTGTCATAGAAATACAGGCCGGTCACGGCGTAGCGAGACTTGGGCTTGGCCGGCTTTTCCTCGATATCAAGCACGGTCCGGTCCGGAGCAAAGGAGATCACCCCATAGCGCTCGGGATCACGCACATAATAGCCGAAAACCATCCCGCCTTGAGGATCGGCCCCTTTATCCAGAAGGGTCTTGGCCAGACCATGCCCGTAAAAGATGTTATCTCCGAGGATGAGGCAAACCGGCTCGTTGGCAATAAATTTCTCCCCGATCACAAAGGCCTGGGCAATGCCCTCGGGCCGTGGCTGCACCGCATACTCCAGGGTAATGCCCCACTGACGGCCATCGCCCAGCAGCTCCATGAACTGCCCCTGATCCTCCGGGGTGGTGATGAGGAGAACCTCTCGAATCCCCGCCAGCATGAGGGTGGACAGGGGGTAATAGATCATGGGCTTGTCATAGACCGGCAGCAGTTGCTTGCTCACCGAACGGGTCAGCGGATAGAGCCGCGTGCCGGAGCCACCTGCCAGGATTATTCCTTTCACTTTTGCTCTTCTCCCAAACAAACGCCACGCCCACGGAAAGGCTTGCTTTTCTTGGCGGGTCATTTTATCTTCACACAGGATTTGCCAGCATGATCCGGCTCCCTGAAAAGGTCCGATATCCTAGCGCATTTTGCAAGAAATAGAAAGTTTTATGAAGAGTGCCGACGCCCGTGTTGTTCGCCGCGAAGAACAACCCCACCCGCCCCGATTACCATCAGCCGGAGCCGTGCCATGATCAGCCAGGAACTGCTTGATATCCTTGCCTGCCCCAAATGCAAAGGGGAGCTGACGCTCACCGAAAAAAAAGACGGCCTGGTCTGCCGGAGCTGCAAGCTTCTCTACGAAATCCGTGAAGACATCCCTATAATGCTGATCGATGAGGCCAAAAAACTGGATGATTGATTCACGCCGGACGGTGAACAGATGACGTACCAGCACATCACCTCGCGCTGTTTTATCAATTTTCCCTTTCGCCGGCTCCAGCAGGAGCTGGATCTTGTTCTCGCCCACCGGATTCAGCCGGAAATCAGCCTGGAAGGCGACACGCTCTATACCGCCACCAGGGCAGAATACCGGGAGGTGGCCAAAGCACTGGCAAAAGCCGGGCTTGGCTGCACCCTGCACGCCCCTTTCTTCGACCTCGCTCCGGGCGGATTGGATGAGCATATTCTGGCGGCCACCCGCAACAAGCTGGGCAAGGGTTTTGACCTCATCGAGGTATTCCGGCCGGCTGCGGTGGTCTGCCACCTGAACTACGAAGAAAACAAACACGGCTATAAGGAATCGGCCTGGTTTAATGCCTCCCTGACAACCTGGCGGGGGCTGCTGGTAAAAGCCGCCCTTTACCGGGTCCCGCTGATGCTGGAAAATACTTACGAAACCGGGCCGGAACAGCATGCAAAAATGCTCGCCGCCCTCGACTCGCCCATGGCCAGATTCTGCCTCGACGTGGGCCATGTCGCCGCCTTTGCCAAGAACACATGGCAGGACTGGCTGCCCGCCCTGACCCCCTGGCTCGGCCATATCCATCTGCACGACAACCACGGCGACCGGGACGCGCACCTTGCCCCGGGCCGGGGGAGTTTTGATTTTTCCGGCCTGTTCAGCTATCTTAAGGAGCAGCGCTTGCACCCCTTGGTCACCCTGGAGCCCCACACCGAGGATGACCTGTGGGAAAGCCTGGCCGCCCTGGACCGGATGCAGTTTTTAAGTACGGAATAACCACGGAACAACATTAACGCAGAGGCGCAGAGACGCTAAGAACTTGTCCACAAATACGTTCCAGGGATCATACCAAGCCCCCTCGTGACGAACGTTGTGTTATCTCTACAGAAGCTCTGGATAAGACACAAAAGAAATTCACTCTCACCGTAATCTTTGCGTCTTTGCGCCTCTGCGTTAATCTTTTAAACTTATTTGGAATTACCCATGCCGGAAACCCCGCCAGCCAATTTCGTCCACCTCCATGTCCACACCCAGTACAGCCTGCTCGACGGGGCCATCCGGGTCGGCGACCTGCTGGCCAAGTGCAAGGAATACGGCATGGACGCCGTGGCCATCACCGACCACGGCTCCATGTTCGGCGCCCTGGAATTCTATGTCCAGGCCAAAAAGGCCGGAATCAAGCCCATCATCGGCTGTGAGTTCTATGTTTCCCCCAGCCACCGCTTCGACAAGTCGGCGAAAAGCGCGGGCAAGGCCGCCTTCCACCTCGTGCTCCTGGCCATGGACAACACCGGCTACCAGAACCTGCTCAAGCTGGCCAGCCTGGCCCAGCTCGAAGGGTTCCACTACAAGCCGCGCATCGACCTGGAGGTGCTGGAGGCCCATGCCGAAGGGCTCATCGCCCTCACCGCCTGCCTGCACGGCGGCATCCCCATGCGCATCACCGCAGGCGACATGGACGGCGCCCGGGAAGAGGCACGCAGGCTCATGGCCCTGTTCGGCGACCGCCTGTATCTTGAGATGCAGGAAAACAATATCCCGGAACAAGCGATAGTCAACCAGGGGCTCAAGCAGCTCTCCCAGGAGCTGGGCATCCCGCTCATCGCCACCAACGACTGCCATTATCTCAACCGGGAAGAGGCCCAGGCCCACGAGGTGCTGCTCTGTATCCAGACCGGCAAGACCATGCACGATGCCAGCCGCTTCCGGTTCTCCACCGATGAACTCTTCTTTAAGTCGCCCGAAGAGATGAAAAGGGCTTTTGCCCACTCGCCCGAAGCCATCGCCGAGACGGTCCGTCTGGCTGCGCGCTGCAATGTCGAGCTGAGCTTCGGAGAGTCCCATTTTCCCATCTTCCCGGTGCCAGAAGGCGAGACCCTTGATTCCCTGTTCGAGAAATCCGCCCTGGCCGGGCTGGAAGAACGGCTCAGCGACATGCGGGAAATCGGCCAGCTCACCCCGGAGATTGAAAAAACCTACCGCGACCGGCTCACCCACGAGATCGACGTCATCATCAAGATGGGCTTTCCCGGCTATTTTCTCATCGTGGCCGACTTCATCAACTGGGCCAAGGATCATGAAATCCCGGTGGGCCCGGGCCGCGGCTCCGGCGCGGGCAGTCTCGCCGCCTATTCCCTGCGGATCACCGATATCGACCCCATCCCCTACGGCCTGATCTTCGAGCGGTTCCTCAACATCGAACGCAAGTCCATGCCCGACTTTGACGTGGATTTCTGTCAGGAGCGCCGCGGCGAGGTCATCGAATATGTGCAGCAACGCTACGGCGGCGAGGCGCATGTCGCTCAGATCGTCACCTACGGCTCCATGAAGGCCCGAGCCGTTATCCGCGACGTGGGCCGCGCCCTGGGCATGACCTATGGCGATGTGGACCGCATCGCCAAGCTCATCCCGGAAGAGCTCAAGATCACGATCAAAAAGGCCATCGAGGCCGAAGCCCGCCTCCAGGAGCTGATCAAGCGCGACCCCCAGGTGGAGGAGCTTCTCCGCATCGCCCAGACCCTGGAGGGCCTCAACCGCCACACCTCCATCCATGCCGCCGGGGTAGTGATTTCGCCCAGGCCCATGGTGGAATACCTGCCGGTCTGCAAGGGGCCCAAGGGCGAGGTCCTTACCCAGTACGACATGATCCACACCGAGATGACCGGGTTGATCAAATTCGACTTTCTGGGCCTCAAGACCCTCACCGTCATCGACCGTGCCCTCAAGCTGATCGCTACGGATATCGGGCATAAGCCCGACATCAACCGCATCCCCCTGGACGACACCAAGACCTACGACCTGCTGGCCAAGGGCGACGCCCTGGGGGTGTTTCAGTTGGAAAGCTCCGGCATGCGCGGGTTGCTGATGAAGATGAAGCCCGAGGTCTTCTCCGACCTCATCGCCCTGGTGGCCCTCTACCGCCCCGGCCCGCTGGAATCCGGCATGGTGGATCAGTTCGTGGATACCAAGCACGGCCGGATGCAGGCCATTTATCCACTGCCGCAGTTGGAACCCATCCTGAAAGAGACCTACGGGGTTATCGTCTACCAGGAACAGGTGATGAAGATCGCCAACGTCCTGGCCGGCTACTCCCTGGGCGATGCCGATAATCTCCGGAGGGCCATGGGCAAGAAAAAGGCCGAGGTCATGGAGGCGGAGAAGGAAAAATTCCTGGCCGGGGCCAGGAAGAACAGTATCCCGGCTGACAAGGCCGAGTACGTCTTCGACCTGATGGCTAAATTCGCGGGCTACGGCTTCAACAAGAGCCACAGCGCGGCCTACGCCCTGATCGCCTACCAGACCGCCTGGCTCAAGGCGCACTACCCGGCCCAGTTCATGGCCGCCCTGCTTTCCTGCGACGTGGGCAACACCGACAAGGTGGTGCGCTACATCACCGAGGCGCGAGACATGGATATCGAGGTGCTGCCGCCGGATATCAACGAGTCGGACAAGGACTTTGCCGTGGTCAACGACCGCATCCGCTTCGGCTTGGCCGCGGTCAAGAACGTGGGCGGCGCGGCCCTGGATTCGATCATGGAGGTGCGGGCGGCGGATGGTCCTTACCACGGGCTGGAGGATTTCTGCGACCGGGTCGACTCCCGCAAGGTGAACCGGCGGGTCATCGAAAGCCTGATCAAGGCCGGAGCCTTCGATTCCCTGGGGGCCAAGCGCTCTCAGCTCTTTGCCATCCTGGATATGGCCCTGGAACAGGCCCAGTCCGCCCAGCGGGACCGGTTAAGCGGCCAGATTTCGCTGTTCTCGGCCATGCCGCAGGCGCAGGGCAGCAAGGCCAACACCATCGAATTGCCCAACATCCCGGAATGGACCGAGAAGGAACGGCTCGGTTTTGAAAAGGAGACCGTGGGCTTCTACCTCACCGGCCATCCCCTGGACAACTTCCACCAGGAGATCATGGCCGTGGCCGACACCGACCTCACCGGCCTCGGCGACTGGGGCGACAACCAGCCGGTGCGCGTAGGCGGGCTGGTGCGGGAGTATAAGGATCACCGCAGCAAAAAAGGCGACCGCATGGCCTTCATCGTGCTCGAAGACCGGGCCGGAGCCGCCGAGGTGGTGGTCTTCCCCGAGGCCTTTGCCAAATCCGGCCACCTCCTCGCCTCCGACGAGCCGCTCATCGTTCTGGGCACGGTCAAGCAGGAGGAGCAGGGGGCCAAGATCATCGCCGAATCCGTGGACAGCTTGGGCGAGGCACGGAGCAAATACACCAACGGCGCCCGCGTCCTGCTCAAGGCCGAGCAGGTGAACCGTCAGAAGCTGGAAAGCCTGAAAACCAAGGTGCGCGAGTTCCACGGCACCTGCCCGGTTTCCCTGACCCTGCATTTTGCCGGCCGCGGCGAGGTGGATATCGAGCCGCCCTCGGATTTCACCGTCCGCCCCTGCAAGGAGTTCGATGCGGCGGTGGAAGGGCTGCTGGGCTATCCGGCCGTGATGTATCTGAAAACCAAGGCGGAGATCCAGCCCCGGAACGGCGGCAAGGGCGGGCGCTGGCGGCAGGGCGGACAGGGGTGAGATGACGCATGGATGACCGGAGCATACAACCGTATCCCCCCCTGCACACTCTTCCCTATACCGCGGACCAGATCCTGGCCGGCATCAGCCACGGCGTCTATGTCACGGACCTGGAGCGGCGGATCGTCTACTGGAACGAAGCCGCGGAAAAGATCACCGGCTGGAGGGCTTCGGAGGTCCTGGGCAGATCATGCAAGGACAACATCCTCCGCCACACCGATAAGGAAGGCAAGGAGCTGTGCGGCAAGGAATCCTGCCCCCTGCACCGGGCCATGATCACCGGCGCCGGTTCGACCTCCCCCTCCCTGGTGTTCGCCAAAAAAAAAGAGGGCGGCCGCTTGCCGGTGCAGGTCAGCGTCTCGCCCATCCGCAACGAACAGGGCACGGTCATCGGCGGGGTGGAGGTCTTTCAGGATCTTTCCCTCCGGATGCGGGACCTGGAAAGGGCCCGGCAGATCCAGGCGCTGTCAATGGCCATGCCGGCCAACGACGACCCCCGTCTGCGCTGGGCTTTCCATTATGCCCCCCATGACATCGTCGGCGGTGATTATTCCACGGTGGAACGACTGGACCAAAACCGCTATGCCTTCCTGCTCGCCGATGTCATGGGGCACGGAGTGGCGGCCTCCCTGTACGCCATGCACCTGCACTCCCTCTGGGAAAGCAACCGCCGCTTGCTGGACCGACCGGCCACCTTCATGACCGCCCTGAACCGCAATCTCTGCCAGTTGGTCCGGGACGGAGAGTCCTTTGCCACCTGCCTTTTCGGCCTCATCGACCTGAAAGACCGAACCGTGGCCCTGTGCGGCGCAGGCAGCCCGCCTCTCCTGCTGAGGCGGGGAAAAGAAACCCAGCCGATCCAGATGGCCGGCCTGCCGCTGGGCATGATGCCGAAAACCGAATACGAAGCGCGCCTCATCCCCTTTTGCCACGACGACGGCCTGCTCTTTTTCAGTGACGGCGCCATCGAACTCGCCGATTCCCGCGGCAACATGCTTGGCTGCGATGGGCTGGCGAATCTGGTGAGTAGGCACGGCTTCCCGGACACCGACCAGAAGATGCTGCATCTTATCGAAAAAATGCTGCTTTTTTCCAATGACATCCGCTTCCCGGACGACCTGACCATGCTGGGTGTCCGGTTCCTCACCGAGGCGTAACCCTTTTCTCCCCGCAACACTCTTCCCTGGACCGAGCATGACTCCAACACAGGCTCCCCCCGCCGCCCCGCCTCTCCTCTGCCGGGAGCATTCAATCCGCACGGCGGACAGCGGCGAGATCGACCGTTTTGTCGCCGAGGTCTATGCCACGATGGAACCCGCGCTCATCCAGCAGCACTTCATCAATCCGGAATTCCGCATCAACCTGGCGTTGCATGAGGCCGTGATCAATGCCTGGCGACATGGCAACCGAAAAGACCCGGGCAAGGCCGTCACTGTCCGCTGGCGCGTCAATGAGCATCTTGTCCTTGAGGTGATGGATCAAGGCGCGGGCTTCGATTTCCAGTCCATCAAAGATCCGCGGGCCGACGAAAATATCCGCAAATCCCACGGCCGGGGCATCGCCATCATTATTCACCTGGCGGACCAGGTCTCCTGGCAGGACCAGGGACGTCACCTGATCGCCTCTTTCCGCAGGATTTCGACCCGGGAGAAGAAAAAGCCAGCCTGACGCTTTCCCGCCAAGCCGGGACAAATTTCTCCCCTGCGGAACTGCCGGAGCGGCTCTTGCAAAGATGCTTCAGGGAGAAAGAGAATTCTTCACAAAGAGCAGAGTTTGTGGTTCACTAGAGCGTATTGCGCAACCGTTTTCCTGGCTTTTTTTGCAACCAGGAATTTTTGCTATTTTTTGTTCCCCCTGCCCCCACCGAGGACATGCCGGAACGGAGGAAACATCATGCCCATGACCTGCGAAACCGCAACCCAAGGAGAAACCGTTTCCCTCACCTTGTCGGGAACCATCGACGAAGAGGGCGCTGCGGCCCTCAAACAGCAGTTCAACACCCTCCCCCACTCGCAAATCAAGGAATTGGTCATCGATCTGGCCGGGGTCAGCCACATCGGCAGTTCCGGCATCGGCAAATTGCTCCTGTTCTACAAAAACATGGCGGCCCATAACGGCACCATCCGCCTGACCAGAGTCCCCCAGCCCATCCATGATCTTTTCACGGAGTTGCGGCTGGACACCCTCTTTTCCATGAGTACCGGCCGCTGAACAGGCAGACACGGAAAAAGCACCCGCCACTGAGGAGAAAAGCATGGGCTGGAACAATCTGAGCGTCAACCAGAAAATCACCATCGGATTCGGCTGCATTCTGGCGCTGTTCGTGGTCACCGGAGTGGTCACCTATCTGGGCGTCAACCGCATCATCACTGGGGCGGAAGAAGTTATCAGCAGCAATCAACTGGACGGAATCCTGGCCCAGCGCGAAGTGGACCATCTCAATTGGGTCAATCAGGTCAACGCCCTGATCGTCGATGACCGCGTCACCACCCTGAAGGCGGAAACCGACGACCACAAATGCGGTTTCGGCGCCTGGCTCTACGGCGAGGGCCGCAAACAGGCGGAGCAGCAGTTTCCGGCCCTGGCACCGATCCTGCTGAGCATCGAAAAACCGCACCGCGACCTGCACCAGACCGCCGTGGCCATCAAGGAACAGTTCCGGCCCGAGGACCGCACCGCAGCCAAGGAAATTTTTCTCGCCCAGACCCTGCCCGCCCTGAGCGAGGTGCAGCGCCTGCTCAAGGAAATCAGGAGCACAACCAAGGAGAACGTGCTCACCGACGAAGCCATGCTCGCCGCCGCCACCGCCACCAAGTACAGCGTTGCCGCCCTCACCATTGCTTCGGTATGCGTGGGCATGTTTCTCTCCTTTCTCACCGCTTCCGGGTTGAGCCGGCTTCTTACCCGCATCACCGACACCATCCGCGACAACTCCCACCAGGTGGCCGAAGCCGCGGCCAAGATCTCCCACACCAGCAATACCCTGGCCGAGGACGCCTCGGAACAGGCTGCCGTGGCGGAAGAGACAGCAGCGGCCCTGACTTCGATGAGCGAGGTAGGCCAACAAACAGCAGCGCTGACCGCTGGCAGCGAAAAACTGATGAATGAAAATATCGAGAAATCCGGCCAGTCGCTCCGCGCCCTGGTGGATCTCACCCACAACATGGGCTTGATCGAGCAGGACAGCGACAAGATCGGCCATATCATCACCACCATCGGCTCCATCGCCTTCCAGACCAACCTGCTGGCCCTGAACGCGGCGGTGGAAGCTGCCAGGGCCGGCGAGGCCGGAGCCGGTTTCGCGGTAGTGGCCGATGAGGTCAAAAACCTGGCCATGCGCACGGCCACGGCAGCCAAGGACACCCAGCAGTTACTGGAAGGCACCGTGCAGCGCATCATCCAGAGCACCAACGCCCTGAAAAACGTAAACAACGATTTCGAGGGTATTATCGAGTCCGCCACGGGCATCGGCGACAAAAACACCGCCATCACCAAGGCCACCCAGAATCTGGCCGAGCAGATCCGGCAAATGCAGGAGGCCACCAGCTCCTTGAGCAACGCCACCCAGCGGGTTGCCGCTTCCTCCGAAGAATCAACCGCCGCCTCGGGGGAGTTGTCCGCCCAGGCCGACGAACTGGAAACGGTGGTCAACGAGCTGACCAGGGTGGTGCAGGGCGGCAGCGCGGCTTAGCGGGAGGCTGCAGCCAAGCCCTGGTTTCGCCTGCCGGTTCACCCCCATGGACGTAAGACCTCGACGCAGCACACACCCTCCAGGCCATGCGCCGCTCCATTGACATTTCACGCATCCGGCATGGAAAAATGCGCCGTCTTCAACGATACTGGCGGCCGCCGCTCCTTCCGGCTTGCGCATTCCAATCTCCCCATTCACCTTTGAGGTCCCGCAACCAATGGATACGGAAAAAATATTACAGGCCCGGAGCGAATCCAGATGTGAATTGTGCGGCGCAATCGAAAACCTGACTGTGTATGAAGTTCCCCCCAATTCAAACGGCAGCGCGGACCAGTGCGTGCTGCTCTGCGCAATCTGCCGCGCACAGCTTGAAAATCCGGAACAGGTTGACGTGCACCACTGGCGCTGCCTGAACGAAAGCATGTGGAGCCAGGTGCCCGCAGTGCAGATAATGGCTTGGCGGATGCTCAAACGGTTGAGCGCTGAAGGCTGGGCGCAGGACTTGCTCGACACGCTCTATCTGGACGAAGAAACTTTAGCCTGGGCGCAAGCAACGGGCGAGGGAGAAAGCAAGGCGGAGGCAGTCAAACATCTCGACAGCAACGGCACCCTGCTTGCCGCTGGCGACACAGTAACGCTGATCAAGGATCTGGATGTGAAAGGGGCCAACTTTACGGCCAAGCGTGGTACCGTAGTGCGGGGCATCTCATTGGTGGCGGACAACCCCGGGCAGATCGAAGCGCGGGTGAACGGGCAGCGGATTGTGATTCTGACCCAGTTTGTGAAGAAGGCGGGCTGATCGGTTCTACGCGCAGCGGAATAAATGCATTGGCAGCCCCGGTGTTCCCTCCATTTTCCCGAGTTGACAAAATCTCCCAGGTCGCCATGCGAAAAAAAACAATCCTGATCCCAATGCTTCTTGTGCTGCTCAGCTTCTCTTGGCTGTTCGAAGCCACCGCGAGCGCGCCGCCCCCTCGTATACTGCCCCCTTCCGAACCGCCTCCTGGTGTGCCGCGTCTGGATGAACATCCCGCCGTCGATGTCGCCTCCAGGCTGGAAAATAGAATCCATGACCTCATCAACCTTGAGCGGCAAAGGGCAGGGCTGCCTCCTCTGGCATGGAATCGAAGCCTGCACCAGATCGCCCGCAGTTACAGCCAGGATATGGCGAGGCGGCGCTTTTTCTCCCATACCGATCCGGAAGGCCGCAACTTCACCGACCGTTACCGGCGGGCCGGATTCAACTGCGCCAGCAAGATAAACAGATTCACCAAGAGCCTGGGAGGCGAAAATATTGCCTACAATAACCTCTACCCCTCCATCGCGCGCCAGGATGGACCGACCGCGACCTCCAGGAACACCGAGGAGCAGCTTGCCACCGCCGTGGTCAGGCAATGGATGACGAGCGCCGGCCACCGGCGGAATATCCTGACCCCTTATTTCCGGCAGGAGGGGATCGGCGTCGCCATCGGGAAGGACGGCAAGGTGATGGTTACCCAGAATTTTTGTTGAGCAGGAAAACCGGGCTCCTCCCCATTTCCAGCCCGGCGCGGCAATCGGCTGAAGGGCAATATCCCCGGCGGCTATTGACGCCACCCCCATTTCTGCTTATTCATACTATATCGACCTGAAAGAGCATCAGGCACCTGCATCTGCTCCGCGAAAAGGGCCCCCTCACGGGGATGAGGAAAAAATGGCGATTGACGACATCAACACCACCAATCCCGTTCTGCCTGCGGCCCTGCAAAACCGCACCCAGACCACTATCCCCCTTGCCACTTCCCCGCTGAACATCGTGAAAAATCCTGTTGCCGTGGCGACCGCGGCGACGCAAAACTTGCCCCCTGCCCAACAAGCGGCCTTGCTGGGCAGCGAGGCGTTGCGGACCTTGACTCTTGAGCCGACCTCCCCGGCCGAACCACTCCTGGCGACGGGGACGACTACCGGAATAATCACGGTGACGGAATCTGAAGGATTAAGCCCTGCCCAGCAAGCAGCCTTGGCAGTGAACGAAACGGTGCAAACCGCGATTGAGAGCCAAAACCTGACCCCAGCCCAACAGGCCGCGTTGGCGGTCAATCAAGCAACGCAAACCCTGGCCGGACCGCTGCCCCCCGCGGAAACCCCGATTCCCGAGACAACGGCCGGGATCGCCGGGCAAACTCCGTCCCCTGCCCCCGGGAATGCAGTGGTGGCGACCGGGACAGCAACGGCTGCGGTGGCCACAGAAGCTGCGTCTGCCACCGCGGCATCCACACCACCGGCGGCTGCCGCCTCCGCCACGGAAGCCACTGCACGCCAAGGGCTCAACCTCGCCCAGCCGCAGGCAACCCGGGATATTCCGTATAAAAATGCGTTCGCGGTGTATGAACTCAGAAATCCAACCCCTCCCCCCGCTGACCCGGAACCGATACGGAAAGACCTCCAGCCGCCGCTGCCCATCGGCAGGGTGCGGCGCGTTGATCCGCTGGTTCTCAGGCAGGAGTGGGAAAAAAGAAAAAAAACCAAGCGCAAGGAATCCGGTCCTCGGGAAGAACTTCCACCCCGGCCGCCCCTGGCGGAAAAAGCCATCCACGATTTAATACAACAGACCAACGAAGACCTGAATGCCAGCGGGGTGCCCGTGCAATTGGTCCTTGCCAAGACCGAAGAAGGTTTTGCCCTGGACATCTATGACTGCTCAGACGATGCGGTGTGCACAGTGACCCAGGAGGTTCCACTGGATCTCAGCAATCTCTTGACCATCCTGGACAATATTGAGCACGAAGCCGGGATTATCATCAATATCAAGACCTGACGCGCAACAGGGGCAAATCCAGCCGTGTTGTCCCCACGCAGGCCTTGCGCAACGCATCACGCACCCCCGGACCCCTCCTCCGTTTCCTCCCTGCCGATACTGCCATCAGAACCGCAGCTCCAGACCCACTCCCCACTGATACGCCGAATGCCAACGGCCCACCAGGGAAAGCGGCTGGCTGACCAGGTAGGCGAGGCCGACGCTCCCTTCCCATTTTTCGCGGGTATCGTACTCCGCCTCGCCCGTCAGCTTCAGGCGCGGGGTCAGGGGGAGATTTTTCTCAAGACTGAGCCGAGCCCCGCCGTCCACATCGAGCCAGGCGCGCGACTCCACCATGAGCGGCAGCAACGCGCTGATTCCGGCCACGCCGCGATGGTGCTCGATCTCATCGCGCTCACCCAGGAAATCGATACCGGCGAAGAGGGAAAAGAAGGAGTTCAACGGACGCTCCCAGGTGAGAAGCGCCTCCCATTCGGTCTCCTCCACCCGCGCCCATCCCGCCTCCCACGATGCGCTGAAAATCTGGTCCCGGTCGGCGAGGGTGAGACCGCCCTCGGTCATGTTGTTGAGCAGCGCAGCCTCGCCCCAGGCAAACCAGGCATTTTGGTGCAGCTTGGCCCGGCCGGCCAGCAATGCCGGATCGGTGGCAAAATCCTCGTAGTGGACGATCCGCGCCATGCCGCTTTCCATATGGTAGAGCAAGTGGCAGTGGAAGAGCCAATCACCGGGCTCGTCGGCATAGAATTCAATGACCGTGGTGGCCATCGGCGCCACATCCACGGTGTGCTTGAGCGGCGCCCGCTCATCCTCCCGGCCGTTCAACACCCGGAAGAAGTGGCCGTGCAGGTGCATGGGATGGTGCATCATGGTGCGGTTGATCATGATGAAGCGGGTCACCTCGCCCCCTCGGATCGTGATGATGTCGTCCGGCGAGAGGGCGGCGTTGTTCATCTCCCAGACATAGCGCTCCATGTCGCCGTCCAGGGTGAGACGGATCTCGCGAACGGTCTTGCCCTGGGCGAAGGCGGTGGGCTGGGCGGCGCGAAGCCGATCGTAGGGCGGCCAGGGACGGTCGGGGGCCATGCCGTCCATGGCCAGGCTTGGGGCTCCGGCGACATCGGCGCCGAGCAGGGTGAAGTCGGCCGCGCCCTTCTTGCCGTTGGGGTCCATCACGGATAGCGGCGGAGGCATCCCATGGCCGCCGTGGCCGTGCTCCATGGCCGGCGCGGCAGGTTCCCCATGCATACCCCCGTGCTCCGGCCCGCCGGCCGGGGCGGCAGGAACATGCCCCATGGCTCCGTGATCCGGGGTTTCAGCCATGGTTGCCATGTCATGCATGTCCATCATGCCGGGCTGATCGAAACGACCGGCTGCCACCGCCGCGTCAGCCATGCCCATGGCCCCGGCCGGAGTGAGGGCGAACACCTCCTTGAGGCCGAGATGGCCCATGGTCTGATACAGGTTCGGCCTCGGCACGTCCGGCGCCGCGCGGAGCGAGCCTTCGCCCAGCCAGACCGAGGCGAAGCCCGAGCCGTCGTGGGCCGTGGCCCGGAACTCATAGGCCCCGCCGGCCGGGACCGTGATCAGCACATCGTAGGTTTCAGCCACGGCCATGAGCAGCCGCTGCTCGCCCAGCGGCTCCACCTCCTGGCCGTCGGCCGCGACAATGGTCATCGCCCCCCCGGCGAATTCGAGATGGAAATAGGTGGTAGCGGAGCCGTTCACCAGCCGCAGCCGCAGCGTTTGATCCGGCGCGGCAGGCAGCACGATTTCCTGCTGGCCGTTGGCCAGGAAACGGTCGTAGGCCACATCGGCGATGTCCATGGGCGGCATGCGCTGGAGTTCGCGCTTCAGAAAATCCCCCAGCCTGCCGAGCCGCGCGGCGCCCAGCAGGGACTGGCCGCTGCCCTTGGCCACCGCGTACCAGTCGCTGCCGCGTTTCAGGGTCCGCAGCACCGCATGGGGATCCTCGTCGGTCCAGTCGGAAAAAAGAATCACCTGTTCCGGGATCTCCGGGGCAACGCTCCCGCGCGGGGCAATGACCATGGCGCCGTAGACGCCGCGCTGCTCCTGGAGACCGGAATGGGAATGATACCAGTAGGTACCGCTCTGGCGGAGGGGAAATTCGTAGGTAAAGGTGGCACCGGGCTGGATGGGCGGGAAGCTGACATAGGGCACGCCGTCCATGCCCGGCGGCACCAGCAGGCCGTGCCAGTGGATCGAGGTCTCGGTCGCCATACCGTTATGGACCCGGATGCGGGCAAGATCGCCCTCGGTGAAGCGCAGGAGCGGACCGGGAATGGCGCCATTGATAGTCATGGCCTCGGTGGGCTGACCGGTGATATTGACCTCCTGTTCGGCAATGGTGAGGTCATATTCGACGGTGGCGGCAAAAAGCGGCGGGGCGGAAATGAGAGCCAGTAACACAACAAGCGAGGCAAGAGAGAATCGCATGACATACCTCCATATCGTTCGTGTTTCCTATCAGCCCATCACACACTCCAGCGTCCGGACGGCCAAAGGGGATTCATCCCTCTCCCCAGCCGTTGCTCCGTTTGAGCGTTTCCCCCCCGGGGCCGGGCAAAAAAACAGGTTATTTGGACAAGGGCTCCACAATGACGGGGATGTCGCGCTCGGCTTCGTTGGTGAGGGCGGAGCCGTCCTTCCGCAGGTTCTCGGGTTCTCCCACTCCGGGCGTCTCCGTGCGCGACTGCTCTTCGGAAACCGTGGGCTTCGCCTCCGCGCCGGGGCTGACAGCGGGCTTCTCACCAGCCGGCTCCCGGGCAGGGCTTGCCTTTTCCGAAACGGGAGCTGCTTCCTTGCCCGGGCTGATTACACCCGTCTCCTCCGCCGGTTTCTTGACAGGACTTGGCTGCTCCCGCACAGGGGGCTCCCTGTCCGGGACGACCGTCTGTATCGCTGGTTCCTCCGCCATTTCTTCCGAAAGGCCCAGCGGGGATTTCCGGACCTTCAGGCGTGGATCCTCGGCTTCGACACAGGCAAAATAGAGTTCATAGGAGACCATGTCGATGCCCAGGCTGCTGCCGTACTGAAAAATATTCTTCACGAAGAGGTACTGTTTCTTCTCTTGCGCACACCGATCAGTGGCCCTTTGCACTGTTTCGCGAATAATTTTTTTAGAGGTGCCCCAGGCACTGATCCGGTACACATCGGGTCCCATTGTCTCGGGAGGGACCGATCGCACCGGGGCGCAACCATTGGTCATGAGGGCTGCGGCGCCAAGCAGAATAAGAAAAAATGTTTTTTTCATCCAAAGATTGATCCCAAAAGAGGTCAGGGCTGCAGACGAAGAGTACCACATGGGAACGGCAGGGAAAAAGAAAAATTATCCTCACAAGCCCAGCACCGTCTCCCTGTCCGGTTCAACCGGCGCATCGGTCACCACACTGAACGCATGGACGACAACCGTATGGCCGTTTTCGGTTTCCACATTCACCCGCCATTGCCCCGGGGCCACCTCCTGCTTGTAGGTGTAGCCGCGAAAACCGCCATCACGGCCGCCAAAGAGGCCGAATCCCATGCGGGAGACGGTAACCCAACCACGAAAGGGATCATAATACTCCCAGCGGTGATAGAGACGGGTGCGCAACCCTCCCGGCGCAAAAACCGAGGAAACGCAGTACAGCCGCTCTCCCGGCACAAGATGGACCTCGTGCGACAACTCCCGCCAGAACACCCACCAGGGTGCCTTTTCCAGGGTGAGTCTATACTCGTCCGCCACCCGCTCAAAATTCCGCCCCACCTGAATATCGCGCTTCACCAAGGGAACCGGCGGGATCATATCCAGGGGATACGCCACCGCCAGCAGGGCGGCGATGACCCAAACAGGCGCCGCCCGGCCGGGGCAGCCTGGCGTTTTCTTGCGCAGCCAGTGGGTGAGACCCGCCCCGGCAAGGGTGCTGAGATAAAACCAGACCATGCTGATGCTGCCGGCCATGAACGGCAGGAGAAAATTGAACAGCAGCATGGCGCAGAGCCCGAACAGCGCCCAGGTGAGGGTGAAACGGCTGTACTTGCCGTCAATAAACTCGTTGGCGACCAGCAACCCGCCAAGCCCCAGGGACCACAGCATGGCTGCCAGATGGCTGGAACTCTGGAAATAGAGGATGAACAGCGCGCTGAACAGCCCGCCGAAAAGAAACTGGAGCAACAGGTACGGCGCGCGTTCCAGCCAGGAGGAAAAGAGAGATGCCTCCGGCACGCTATCTGCAGAGACAGTGGCGGCCAGGATGTGGCGTCGGTGCCCAAGCCACCAGAGGATTACGGCTGCACAGGCGAGGTAGCCGGAGAGGAGCCAGAGATCCAAGGGCGTTACAGCCCGGCCGATGGTGAGCGCATCCCACGAAAATCCGCCGAAAAAAGCGAGGACCGGAAGATAGGCGCGGAGATGGGCAAATCTGGTTTTCACGAATACGTCCCGCATCAAGGCAAGGAATTGCCCGCTGCCTTATCGCTTCAACTGAAGGGTGGGCTTGTTGCCGAGCACCAGCTTGAGCCAATCGTAGCCAAAGGTGAGCAGGGCCTCGTCATCGGTTTCGATGAGGCGTTTGCGGGATTTGTCCAGCCGGTAAAGGTTGAGCAGGTTGTGCTCGGCCACATACTGCCGGAAGCGATCGATATTGTAGCAGACCATGAAGGCCAACTGCTGCCTGGGTCCGGCCGCGCCCTCGCTCTGCCAGGGGTTTGAGGAAAAAAGGGTGTCCATCTCGGCCCAGAGGTCATCCATGGCGTTGTAATAGACCAACTGCTGGTCGCGGAGCCATTCCTTCACCGTCCACTCCTTTTGCTCCTGATGCCCCAGGCAGTATGAGTGATCGGTCATGAAATAGTAGGCCCGGGGATGGCCGCGCTCCGGGTTGCGGTCAATGGCCCGTTCCAGGGGATAGGTGCGGCAGGCGGAAGGACGGTCCTCATAGACGAGGCAGCCCCGTTCCGGATCGAGAAACGGGCAACTGTTTTCCGCGTCATCCCGCATCCGCATGACGATGGCGGGAAAGAGCGGGTTGGCCCCCTGGGCCACGCCGGTGTAGGTGTTGAGCAACTCCTCCGAGGTGATTCCCAGCCTTTTTTTCAACCGGATGAGATCGTAGGGATAGAGAAAAAGGGTCAGCTTCCGGCAGCAGCGGGTGAAGCAGGGAACCTCGGGGTTGCAGGCAAAGGGAAACGGGGAGTCGCCCAGGGGTTGCATGCCTTCGGGGAATTTTTTCAGATCGGTCATCATTTTTTTTCCTGGTGCAATATGCGGGCGGCGCGGTAACAATACAGCATGCGGCATGGCCTTCCCATGCCTGAAACGATCGCGCAAAGTACCATCCTGCCGCCAAAAGGTCAACCCGGATGCCAAGACCACAACCCTGTTCCCTGCGCGCCCTGCTCCCAGCCCTGGCCCTGCTGCTGCTCGTCTCGGCCTGCGCCCCGCGGCTGCGGACCGCGGCCTGGGTGGTCCGCTTCGACCTGGACAGCCCGGCGGAGGTTTCCTCGGTCTGCTCTGAGGCCAAGGCGGCGGGATTTGACCACCTGCTGGTGCAGGTCCGGGGGCGGGCCGACGCCATGTACCGAAGCGACCTCGCGCCCCGGGCCGGAAATCTGGCCCAGGCCCCGGCGGATTTCGACCCGTTGGGGCAGTTGCTCGCGGAGTGCGCGCCCCTGCCCCTCCACGCCTGGCTCAATGTTTTTTATCTCTGGGGCGGCGTCGCCCCGCCGGACAACCACAAGCATCCCGGACACCCCAGCCAGCCCTGGATTCTTTCCGACAACACCGGGCGGCCGGTTTCCGGCTATTCCGCCCGGGAAAAACGGCTGGGCTGGATCGAAGGCAGCTATGCCGACCCGGCTTCCGCGGAATACCGCGCCCTGTTTGTCGAGGTGGTCCGGGAACTGCTGGCCCGTTACCCGGTGGCTGGAATCCATCTCGACTTCATCCGCTACCCTGGCCCAGGCTACGGGAAAAGCGACTCGCTTGCCGAACAATTTGAACGATCCCATGGAGTTGACCCCAGGCTCCTGCCGGAGCGGATCAACGTTGAAACCGTGACCGCCTGGCTTGAAGGGAGGCAGTCTCCGGCGGACCGGGTGCTTACCACGGCAGCGCTGTTCTGGAACGAGTTCCGCGCAGGTCAGGTCACCCAGCTTATTCGGGAGGTCCGGCAGGTTGTAGACAAGAACAGCGCCCCGGGGATCGTCCTCTCGACCGCCGTTTTTCCCGAGCCCTCGTCCGCCTACCTGGAAAACGGCCAGGAATACCAGGCCTGGGCAGCGGAGGGGCTGGTGGACAGACTGTACCCAATGGCCTATTTCGGGGATGCCGGCCGGGTGAGCGCCCAGCTCCGGGAGATTACCGCAACCATCCCCCGCACCTCACAGGTCAGCCTCTGGGCCGGGCTGGGCGCTTTAGGCAAAAACCCCGCCCAGCTCGGCAAGGAGGCGCGGATCGCCGGAGAAAACGGCTATGATGGGGTCGCCCTCTTCAGCCTGGGCCACCTCCTGAAAAAAAATGCCGCTCCGGCCGGGGCCGAGGCGGTGCGAGCTCCCCGCCTGTCTCCTGTCCCCAAAACCGGGCCGATCGAAACAGGAATCCTTGCCTCCGCTCCCCCCGGGCTTCTACCCCCGAACATCCATGCCCTGAAAAACATCGCCTGCAAGGCTCTGGGCGGATCCCCTGCGGAAAATGGCCTGGAGACCAAACTGGCCTTGCGATTGCAGGAGTATGATCACGCCCGGCAACACAGCATCCCCACAACCCTCAACCAACTGAAAGGCGGCCTGATCACGGTGCCGGAGCGCCTCACCCTGGGAGGTATTTTTCGCTACGCCAGCCCCATGGACAGCCCCGCCCGCTGGCAGGAGCAGGAAGCCCTCTGTGAAAAAGCCCGGTCGCGCCTGCTGGCCGGGGAAGAGCTGGCCACGGTGGCTGAAGAGTTTTCCCAGGACAACAGCAAAACCATGGGTGGCCTGCTTGCCCCCCGTTTTCTCGACCTGCTCGATCCCCAGGATCAGGAGCTTGCCCAACTGCTCCCGCAGGAAATCAGCCGAGTCATCCGGGTTGCCAACGGCTTCTGGTGCTACCGGCTCGAAGACAGGAGCCTCGGCAAGCAGATGGCCTTTGCGGAGGCGCCCTGGGAAGCGAAGCGAATCCTCTTCCGCCGGGCACTCTCCGAGATGATGACAGGCGAGGCAGGGACAGGGTTGCAAGCCTGGCCATCATGATGGCACTGCGGTGCTTCGACGGGGCTCAGCACGAACGGAACAAGTCAATGATTTCAAGACAACTACCGTTCGCCCTGAGCCTGTCGAAGGGCTCTTTTCCCTCGACTCCATCAACTATAAATGAACACATATTCCCTGTCGTTGAAGATGATCTTCAGCCGCCCGCCATGATTCTCGCCATACACCTCCCATCCCGGCCTGCCCTTGATCTCGCACTGCACGCAGCCGGGAGAATGGCTCTGCCGGCGGGCATCGGACCAGGCCAGGCAATCGGTTTCATCGTTCTCTTTCCGGGCGATGATTTTCGCCATGCTCCGGGCCGTTTCACAATCAAGGTCCGCCCCGGTGATTGCAATCAAAATGTCTTTCATGCTACTATCCCTCCGTTGAAGAATGCCTCCCCTTCTCTCAGAAAAACAGGGCAACGCCCGTTACGCAACAAAAACCGGAACCAAGGCCTCCCATGAAACTGCGGACCATCATCTTCATCATCCTCCTTGCCCTTGGCATCCTGCCCATCCTCACCCTGGTCGCGGTCAATCTCCGCTCCCACATCAACCAGCACGAAATCGTGGAGACAAAACGGATCGCCGCTGCCGCCGAAAGCAGCTTTGTTTCCCTCAATACCAGGGTGAAATGCATCAAAAAAAGCCTCCTCCAGGCAGCCGCCACCCCCCTGAGCGCCGGGCTCACCCCCTCCTCCCTGGACCCTGCCGGCCGCCAACGGCTGGCAGAGTTGCTCATGGGGCAATTGAACACGGAAAAGATGATCCTCAGCGTTCGTCTGCTCGATCCCTCGGGCAACCAACTGATTTTCCTCCGCCGGAATAACGGTTCCCTGGAAGCCGCCCCCGGCGAACCGGCACATGCCGCAGCACAATCCCCGCTCCTCCGGAAAGGGCTGGCGCTCAAAAAATCCGAGATCGACACGCTCCTGACCGGGGATCGGACCGATCCCGCCGCCACCCGTCTGAGTCTTGCGACCCCGATGCCCGGAGGGGAGGACGGTGTGGCCGGGGTGCTCATCATGGACCTTGCCCCGGATCTGTTCCTTGATGCCCATGCCGATGCCTGCTGGGTAACACCTACGGGCATCATTGTCCATGCCCCGGCCACCTTTCCCGATCTGGAGCCGATGTCCCCGGTCACTCCCGGCGCCGATCTCCTTGCCCTCTTCCCCAATCTTGCCTCCCATCTTGCGGAAAACCTCCCCTTTGTCTGGGAAAATACTTCCGACCAAAGCCTTATCTGGCTGCCGCTCATTTTCAATGACCATCTTCCCCCGTCCCTGTGGCTGGGCACGCCGGTGGATCGCAGCGCGGCCAGGGAATGGAAGCTTTCCCTGATCTATAACATCGTCGGGATCGTAATCACCATCGCCGTCATCGTTTCGCTCATTGCCAACGCCATCGCCAAAAAAATCGACCGGATCAAGGACGCCATCCTCACCGGCCTGGACTCCATCCTGAACAAGGGGCAGGAGAATGTGCAATTCAACTGGACCGGCCCAAGGGAGGTGGTCAATCTGGCCGAGGAGCTCACCACCCTGGCCCGCCGCTATGCGATCACCCGTACCCGGCAGCAGGAGGCGGAAGCCGACCTGCGCCAGAGCGAGGACAAATTCAGAAACCTCACCGCCTCTGCCCAGGACGCTATCGCCATGATGGACCACCACGGCAATATTTCCTACTGGAACGAGGCCGCCGCCGAGACCTTCGGCTTTTCCGCCGCCGAGGCCCTGGGCAAGCCGATCCACACCCTGATCTCCCCGCGTCTTTCCGAATCCGGCCAACGGGACGCGGTCGCGGAAAAGCCGGTGAGCGACGGACCCATCCGCGAAACCATCGAGCTGATCACCAAACGCAAGGACGGTTCGGAGCTGCCCATAGAACTCTCGCTTTCCGAGGCCCGGATCAAGGATAAGTGGAACTCCATCTGGATCATCCGGGACATCACCGAACGCAGGCGGGCCGAGGACGAAACCAGGCTCCAGCAGCAGCAGTTGGTCCAGGCGGACAAGATGATCTCGCTGGGGGTGCTCATCTCCGGAGTGGCCCATGAGATCAACAACCCCAACAGCATCGCCATGCTGAACACCTCCATGCTCTTCAAGGCCTGGGAAAGCGCCAAGCCGATTCTTGATGCATACTATCGCGAACACGGCGATTTTCTCATTGCCGGGCTGCAATACAGCGAAATGTGCGAGCAGATCCCCCGGCTTTTTCTCGAGCTGGAGGAAAGCGTCCGGCGGATCAAGAATATTGTCCATGACCTCAAGGATTATGCCCGTCAGGACACCAGCCGCCACATGGAACCGGTGGAGATCAACGAGGTCGCCAAAGCGGCGGTGCGCCTCAACCACAACAAGATCAAGAACGCCACCAAAAATTTCAGCACCGATCTGGCCCCCGACCTGCCGCCCATCCGGGGCAACAGACAACGGCTGGAACAGGTCCTGATCAACCTGATCCAAAACAGTTGCGAGGCCCTGGCCAACCCGGAGGCGGCCATATCCATCGCCTCCCGCTATGACGCGGACAACGACGAAGTGGAGGTGCGCGTCCACGATCAGGGCACCGGCATCGCCCAAGAGATCACCAACCAGATCACCGATCCCTTCTTCACCACCAAGCGATCTTACGGCGGCACCGGCCTCGGCCTCTCGGTTTCCGCCGGGATCATCAAGGAACACCAGGGCAGACTGCGCTTTGCCTCAAGCCCGGAAGCAGGCACCACCGCGACCATCTCCTTTCCGGCCTGGCGGGAGAACGCATCGGCCCCCGTCCCCCCAAAGCCGGATGACAAAATGGCGCAAGCCGGGTAGGGTAAACGGCACGCCCTGCCGGGCGCCCCGCAGGAAATTTCAGGAGGATTTTTTCCATGGATAAACAGCTTTCCCCGTTTCGGCCCATCCTGCTGGTTGACGATGAAGAGGCCTGGCTGCACAGCTTCAGCCTGACCCTGCGCTCCGTGGGCCTGAGCAATATCCGCTGCTGCGCCGACAGCCGCAGGGTCATGGAAATCCTGGCCGCCGAGGACATCGGGGCTATCGTTCTGGATCTCACCATGCCCCACCTCTCCGGGGAAGAATTGCTGCCTCAGATCGTGCGCGAACACCCGCAGATTCCGGTGATCATCATCACCGGTCTCGATCTGGTGGATACCGCGGTGCGGTGCATGAAACTCGGGGCCTTTGACTACTACACCAAGGTCAGCGAGGAGACCCGCCTCATCGCCGGGGTGCAGCGTGCCGTTGATCTCAGCCGGTTGCGCCAGGAAAACGACCTGCTCAAGGAGCATTTCCTCAAGGACAAGCTGGACCGCCCCGAGGCCTTCAGCCGGATCACCACCCACAACAAGGGGATGCGCTCCATCTTCCAGTACATGGAATCCATTGCCGACACCAGCGAGCCGGTGCTGATCTCCGGGGAAACCGGGGTGGGCAAGGAGCTCATCGCCCAGGCTTTGCATGTGCTGAGCAAACGGCGGGGCGAGTTTGTCCCGGTCAATGTGGCGGGCCTCGACGACACCATGTTCTCTGATACGCTGTTCGGCCACAAGAAAGGGGCCTTCACCGGGGCCGACCAGACCCGGCGGGGGCTCATCGAGCAGGCTGCGGGAGGCACCCTGTTCTTGGATGAAATCGGCGATCTCTCCCAGCTTTCGCAGACCAAACTGCTCCGCCTCCTCCAGGAACGGGAGTTTTTGCCCCTGGGTTCGGATCTCCCCAAACGCACCGATTGCCGGATGATCTTCGCCACCCACCAGAACCTCCAGGAGATGCAGGAAACCGGCGGTTTCCGCAAGGATCTCTACTACCGGCTCCATGCCCACCGCATCCATATCCCTCCCCTGCGGGAAAGGCTCGACGACCTGCCCCTGCTGGTCGATCATTTCTTCGAGGAGGGGGCAGCCCGGCTCAACAAGAAAAAAACGAGCTTTCCCAAGGAGCTGATCACCCTGCTGGGCACCTATGATTTCCCCGGCAATATCCGGGAGCTCCAGAACATGGTCTTTGACGCCATAAGCACCCACAAGAATCGCACCCTGTCCATGGATTCCTTCAAGGACTACCTCCGGATCAGAAGGCCCAATCTGGAAGAGGAGGTCAAAAAACACCCGGAAGCCAGGACCCCGTTTACCGATCTCCCTCAGCTTCCCTCCATCAAGGAGGCGAGCTATCTCCTGGTGCTGGAGGCGCTGAACCGGGCCAACGGCAATCAGGCCATTGCCGCGGAAATGCTCGGCATTACCCGCCAGGCCCTCAACTGGCGGCTCAAGCAGGCGGACAGGGGTGAGTGAGGGAAAGCAGCCGTCAGCACTCAGCTCTCAGTTCTCCCGCGCAAATTTCCTTGCACCCCTTCACCCAAAATTCCCAGCCCACCTGAAAAATTATCTAGAATAATTCCAGATAGATATCACGGAAGCACAACCTCTGGCATCCATCTTGCTTCTATCAGGACGGAGCATGGCCAGTCCCTTTTTTTGAGCAAAACAATTTTACACTGTGGAGCGCATGACCACACAACACATCCTTCTCACGGAAAACAGGCCCAATCTGCAGCACAGCCTCGGCCTCATGCTCAAACAGGCGGACTACCGCGTAAGCCTTGCGGAAAACGCGGAGGACGCAGTTGTGCTGCTCAAGACCCTGGCCAACACCCCGGATCCCGTTGATTTGCTGATCGTTGATCTCGATTCGGCCTCGCCGGAGGCATGCGCCACCTTCATGCATGCCCTGTCCGCCAGCACCCTTGCCATACCCTATCTCGTCCTGGCGGAAGATATCCGCGACACAACCGGCGATGCCTTGAAAAAACACGGCTGCCTGGCCTGCATCACCAAGCCATTCGAACCGGCAACCCTTCTCCGGAGCGTGCATGAGGCTCTGGACCGGCTGAAACAACAAGACGGACACCAACCAGGGAGGAAACCAGCGATAACCAGGACCGAAAGCCCCATGAACCAACCCGGATAATCATCATTTTTTCAAGGAGAACGATTATGCACAACAAACCGTTACGCAGATGGATTCCGTTCCTGCTCATTACCGGGCTTCTCGCGGGCGGCCCGAGCCTCTCCGGCTCGCCCGCCTTTGCGGCGGACCCAGCCCCGCAGGCAGCAGCCCAGGATGCCAACGCCTTTACCGGCAAGATCACCGGCAAATCCAACAAGGCCAAAACCATCTCCGTCGAGGTGAAGGGCAAGAACGAATTCCTCAAATTCGACGACACAACCAAGGGGCTGGAACACGCGGTTGAAGGCGAGGCCGCGATCGTCAAATTTGAACTGCGCGGGGCGGACCGCTTCGCCACCTCCGTCGAGCCCAAGCTCGCCACCCTGCCGGAAGGAGTCGCGGAGATGAAAACCGATGAGCTGGCCAAGCTCATTGCCATGGGTCCGGCCGAGGGCAACTATGTGCTGGTCGATTCCAGGCCTGCAGCCCGCTACCACGAAGGACACATCCCCACCGCCATCTCGCTTCCCGACACGGTGCACGTTGAGACCGGCGACGCCTACCTGCCCGGCGACGCCCGCCTGAAGAAGACCACCCTGATCTTCTATTGCGGGGGTTTCACGTGAGGCATGAGCCCTAAATCCGCCGGTCTGGCGAAAAAAATGGGTCATACCGATGTACGCGTTTTCCTTGCAGGCATCCCCGCCTGGAAAAAAGCCGGCAAGAGCGTCACCGCCTCGGAAAAATTTGTCCAAACAGGCAACATAGTCCTGGTGGATCTGCGCTCCAAGGAAGAATACGAAGCGGGCCATATCCCCAAAGCGCACAACATCCCCATGGCCTCTCTGGCCGCAAAAGAAGACTCTCTCCCAATCAAAGCCCCTGTTGTGGTCTATGCCAACACCTTTCTTGAGGCGCAACAGGGCTATAACCTGATGAAAAAATGGGGCGTCAAAACCGGCTCCATCTGGCCGGGCGGGGTGAAATCCTGGACGGACAAGGGCAACAAGCTGGCCACCGGCCCCACCCCTGCCTCCATTTCCTGGACCCGGAAACTGGGCAAGAACGAGGTCTCCCTGGCTGAGTTCAAAAAGGCCATGGATGACGGCGCCAATCAGTTGATCCTTGATGTCCGCACCTCGGATGAGGTGAAGGACGGGATACTCAAGAACTCCAAGCACATCCCCTTGGACGAAATCGAAAAACGGGTCGGCGAATTGCCCAAGGGCAAGGAGATGCTGATCCATTGCTCCACCGGGGCCCGGGCCGAAATGGCCAAAGCCGCTCTGGACAAGGCGGGAATCAAAAGCCGGGTTCTGATCGCCGACGTGGAATGCGAGCAGGGCAAATGTGAGATCACGGACTAATTCCACTGCTCCTTAAGAAACAGCCGCTTCGCCGGGGCTGTTTTTGCTGTGCAAGGCCCTGCCGGGACCATCCCCCCGGCAGGGCCTTTTTTTATCAATCACCGGGACGCGCGCCGGGACATTCTTTCCTTGCCCAACACCCCCAAGCGGTCTATAATTGCGCTTCTTGTAACCTTCCGGCCGGTTGCGCCCTATTGCCCCAGCCGTGCCCATTCCGCAACATGACCTCCAGGAGCCGGTCCGTGACCCTGTCCAGTGCAAAGAAAAAACAACTGCGCGCCGCTGTCGGCACATTCAGCAAGGCCAATATTCTGGTGCTCGGCGACATCATTGTCGATCACTTCATCTGGGGCTCTGTTTCCCGGATCTCCCCGGAAGCGCCGGTGCCGGTGGTGGATGTCACCCATGAGAATCTATTGCTGGGCGGGGCGGCCAATGTCCTGCACAACATCTACGCCCAGAACAGCCGGGCCTCCCTCTGCGGCCTGATCGGCAACGACGCCATGGGCGACCACCTCCTAAGCCTTCTGGCGGAACTCGGCTCCCCTGCCACGGGCATCGTCCGCACCGCAAACCGCCCCACCACCCTCAAGACCCGGATCGTGGCCCAGCACCAGCAGGTGGTCCGCTTTGACCGGGAAAAAACCGGGGAACCGAGTCCGGAGCGGCTGGCGGAGATCTGCCGGTTCATCGACGACCATCTGGAGAGCTTTGACGCGGTCATCGTCTCCGATTACAACAAGGGCATGATCAACCTGCCCCTGATGGAGTATCTGCGGAGCCGGATCAAGGAGCGGGACATCCCGCTCATCATCGACCCCAAGCCCCAGCACCCGGAACGCTTTCGCGGCGCCACCATCATCACCCCCAACCTGCACGAGGCCGAGCGCATGGCCGACATGGCCATCAAAACCGAGGAAGACCTGCGGACCGCAGCCCATCTCCTGCAGAAAAAACTGGCCAGCAACGCGGTCCTCATCACCCGGGGCGAGGCGGGCATGGCCCTGTACGAAAAAGGCCACCCCCTCTTCACCATCCCCACCATGGCCAAGGAGGTGTACGATGTCACCGGCGCAGGGGATACGGTGATCGCCACCCTGGCCCTGGGGTTGGCCGTAGGCTTGACCGCTGCCGACGCCGCCACCATCGCCAATTTCGCCGCCGGCATCGTGGTGGGCAAGGTGGGCACGGCCACGGCCTCAACCACCGAATTACTTGAGGCAATCGGATGAAAAGACCGTTGAGCATGACCGGCTACGGCCGGGGCGAAGTCACCGGGGCCAAAAGCTGGACCGTGGAAGTCCGCTCGGTGAACCACAAATTCCTTGATCTGAGCATCAAGATCCCCCGCAAGTATCTCGGCCTGGAAGACCGGATCAAAAAAGAGATTTCCGCCTACTACAGCCGGGGCCATGTGGATGTCTATGTCAACCCCGGCGCGGAGGCGGGCGACAATATCCGTTTGGCCGCCAACCTGCCCCTGGCCCGGAATTATCACCAGTGCCTGGAAGCAATCCGCCAGGATCTCTCCCTGCCCGACGGGCCGACTCTGGCCATGATCCAGAACTACAAGGAAATCATCATTGCCCACGAGGAGGAGGAAGACCTCGAGGCGGTCTGGCCGCAGGTCTGCGGGGCCCTTGCCCTGGCGCTGACCATGGCGCAGGGGATGCGGGAACAGGAAGGAGAGGCGCTCAAGAACGAACTACAGCAGCGGTTGCAGGAGTTTGCCACAACCGTGGAGGGAATTGCCCGAGATATCCCCGGTATTGTCCAACGGCGGACCGAGAAACTGAAGGAACGCTTGGCCATTCTCCTGCAGGGGGTTGACCTCGACCCCCTCCGCTTGGCCCAGGAGGTGGCGATCATGGCCGACAAGGCGGATGTCACCGAGGAGGTGGTTCGCCTGAGAAGCCACATCAGCCAGTTTTCCGGCTTTCTTGAGGCGGATGAGCCCGTGGGCCGCAGGCTTGACTTCCTCCTCCAGGAATTCCTGCGGGAGATCAACACCCTGGCCTCAAAGATCAGCGACGCGCCCACCGCCCACCTCACCGTGGAGTTGAAAACCGAGGTGGAAAAGCTCCGCGAACAGATTCAGAACATCGAGTAAGGGAAGACCATGGACCAAAGAATGATCAACGTGGGCTTCGGCAACGCCGTGCTTGCAGGCAGGGTGCTGGCGGTGGTGAACCCCAAATCCTCCCCCATGAAAAAACTGCGGGAAGAGGCCAAGGAACAGCGGCGGCTCATTGATGTGACCGAAGGCCGGCGGACCCGCTCCATCATCATCCTGGACAGCAACCATGTGGTCCTCTCCTCGGTGCAACCGGAAACCATCACCCTGCGCTTCATGGCCTCCCTCGACCGGAACGACGACGAGCAGCCGGAAAAGGCGGCCAAATGAGCCGGGGCAATCTTTTTGTCATCTCCGCTCCCTCCGGGGCAGGCAAGTCCACCATCCTCAAAAAATTGCTGGCCGTGGTGGACAACCTCGCCTTTTCCGTTTCGCACACCACCCGCGCCCCTCGCCCCGGAGAGAGCAATGGCCGGGAGTACCACTTTGTCGACCGAGCGACCTTTGAAAGGATGCGCTCAGACCTGGCCTTTCTCGAATGGGCCGAGGTGCACGGCAATCTTTACGGCACCAGCCGGACGGCCATCGAGGCGCAGCAGGCCCAGGGGATTGACGTGTTTCTCGACATTGATGTCCAGGGCGCCCGGCAGCTCCGTGATTGCGGGCACCCCGGCGCCGTATTCCTCTTCATCGCCCCGCCCTCCTGGGCGGAGCTGGAAAAACGGCTGCGGGGACGGGGCACCGATCCCGAGGAAACCGTGCAGTTGCGTCTGCACAACGCCCGGCTGGAGATGACGGATGCAGAACGCTACGACTATCTGGTGATCAATGACCAACTGGATGAGGCGGTGGAGGTCCTGCGCGCGGTGGTTATCGCCGAACGCTGCAAGGCACGCCGCAGCCCAAACGGCCAACCCATCGACCTTGCAGGAATACGAGGCTAAAGGCCAAAGGTTAAAAACTCACCACGGCTCAACCAGTTAGTTAACCTGTAACCTGTAACCTTGGACCTTTCTTTATGAGCAACCAGCCGGACAACAACGACATCCTCTGGGGCATCCATCCCATCCTGGAACTGCTGCGGCTTCAGCCCAAAAAAGTGAGGGAGATCGTCATCCAGCAAGGCAAGGGAGGGGCCAAGCTCCAGGAGATCATCACCCTGGCCCAGGAACAGGGGGTCAAAATCCGCTTTTTACCCGGCCAGCGCTTTCCCAGCTCTCCGGACAAAACCCACCAGGGGGTGCTGGCGAAAACAGCGCCGGTGTCCACCTGCAGCCTGCACGAACTGCTGAAAAAAGCCAAGGAAGAGGAACAGCCGCTCATCGTGGCGCTGGACTCCATTCAGGACCCCCATAATCTGGGGGCCATCATCCGCACCGCCGCGGCAGCCGGGGCAACCGGCATCATCCTGCCCAAAGACCGGTCGGCCCCGCTCAACGCCACCGCCGCCAAGGCGGCGGCCGGGGCCATGGCCCACCTCAAGCTCTGCCTGGTGACCAATCTGGCCACAAGCCTGCAAGCCATTAAGGAAAAAGGCTTTTGGGTGTACGGAGCGGCAGGTGAGGCAAAGCACACCGTGTACGGGACCACATTCACTGGCTCCGTCTGCCTGGTGATCGGCGGCGAGGACAAGGGCATGCGCCCCCTGATTCGCGAGCAGTGCGACGAGCTGGTCTCCATCCCCATGGCCGGCAGCCTCAACTCCCTCAACGCCTCGGTGGCCGCGGGGGTCATCCTTTTTGAGATCATCCGCCAGCGGCAGGGCAGCCGCTGATACTGAAGCCGCCCGGGTAATACCGGCTCATTTTCCGTCAAGCAGCCCCACGACTGAGCGCAAAACCCCCTGAAGCGCGCTTACCGGGGTATCCGCCATGGCCAGGACAACCATCCCGGAACTGGCCGCGGTGATCGCCCCGGCAACCCCGGCGCAATCAAACTCCGCAGGAAACTCTCCCCGCTTCACGCCTTCTGCAAGAACCCGCTGCACCACTTCCCGCTCGTGGCGAAACAATGTTGCCACCATCTCCTTGGTTTCCTGGTCATGCTGGTAGCGCTCGAGCGCGGAAAGGATCACCAGGCAGCCGCCCGGCGTTTCCGGGCTGAAGTGAAAATCAATGACAAAGGCCAGCCAATTCTTGATCGCTTCCCGGGCTGACGCCGCCGCCCCGGTAATGCTGTCAAGCCTGGCCTCCACCCGGCTCACATAGCGGGCCAGGCATTTTTTAAACAGGCTGCGCTTGTTGCCAAAGGCATTGTAGATGCTGGCACGGTTCAGGCCCATTCCCTTTTCCAGGTCTTGCAGCGATGTCGCGGCATAGCCCTTTTCCCAGAAAAGACGCAATGCCGCCTCCAGTGCCTGGTTTTCATCAAACCCCTTTGACCTCGCCACGGATTTCCCTCGCCAATAATTTCTTTACCAATCGATCAAGAAAAACAATTGACACTATAAAATATGATTTATATGCTACCGTATATTGTATCGGTCGGTACAGAAAAAAACAGGAGGCCATCCATGAAGCACTTCGCACTTTCCCTCGCAGCCCTGCTCCTTATTCCCGTCCTGAGCAACCAGGCGAGCGGCGCCCCAAAAACCCGCTATGACGCCACCACCCAAACCTGCCGGGTTCTCGACGACGGCCCGCTGGAGTGGGAAAGCCGCCCCTGGGGCGAGGGCGGCAAGCTCTTCAAGGATGTCTGCAAGGGCTGCCACTCCCGCACCAACGATAAAGGCGCCCCATTTCTCTGGGTGGAATCAAAAAACTCGACGGGCTGGAACCGGATTTTTGAAACCCGCTCGCCGAAATGCGCCAAACAAGGCGCCTGGGATGGCATTACCCTGGAGCAGCAACTGAAACTCAACGACTACCTGTACCGCTGGGCTGCAAACAGCCTGGATCGCAACGACAGTTGCTGACGCTGAAGCCAACTCTCCCGGTCCGGGAGAAATACCGCAAACAGACCGCAACCCCGGGTTATTTCCCCGGCCCCTTCCCTTTGCCGAACAGATCGGCAAAGGTGCCCATGGGTTTGACATCCTTCTTCTTTTCCGCGATGTACTGACGAAAATCATCCCGGTTTTCGCCTTCACCCGCTCCCTTGTCCTTTTTGCCGCCTGCCTTGGCGGCCTCACCCCCCTCAACCTTGGCGGGCAGGGGCAAGGAAAGGGACAACCGTTTTTTCTCGGAATCCACACTGTCGATCTTCACCTCCAGAGCATCCCCCACCTGCACGACCTCGCGCGGATGGCTGATGCGCCGTCCCGCACCCAGCTTGGAGATATGCACCAGGCCGTCGATGCCCGGAGCAAGTGAAACAAAAGCGCCGAACTCCGTGAGGCGGACAACCTTGCCGGTGACCACGCTGCCCTCGGGAAACATCCCGCCGATCTCCTCCCAGGGGTTGGGCAGGGAATCCTTGAGGCTGAAGGAATAGCGGTCCTGGTCCCAGTCCATCTTGAGCACGGTGACGGTGACTTCCTGGCCCACGGCCAGCCGCTCATGGATATCCTCGATCCGTCCCCAGGCGATCTCGGAAACCGGGATCAAACCCTCAATGCCGCCGATATCGACAAAGGCGCCGAAATCACGGATGGAGGTGATAACTCCCTTAACGGTCTGGCCGATGGCCAGAGATTCCTGCAGAGTCTCCTTTTGCTGGGCCCGCTCCTCCTCAAGCAGGGCCCGGCGGGAAACCACGATATTCTTGCCGTGTTCGCTGAATTTGGTGATCCGAAAGGCAAATTTCTTGCCGATGTATGCTTCGGCGTTTTCGATCCGGCGCATCTCCATCTGGGAAAAGGGGCAGAAAGCCCGGACGCTGCCGGAAAAACGCACCTCAAAGCCGCCCTTGGTCTCACCCGTCACGGTGCCCTCCACCGGAATGCCGTTTTGGCACGCCTCGTCGAGATGACCGGCCACCGCGCCGCCGCTTACCTTGGCGGTGAACAAACGCTCGTTGTTTTTCTCGGAAAGAAAATAGACCTGCACCCGGTCGCCTTCGGCCACGGTCAGGTTGCCCTCGCCATCGATGAATTCGTTTTTGGCCACCGCCCCTTCGCTCTTGGCGCCCAGATCGAGAAAGATCCATTCCCTGGCAATGCGCACCACGGTGGCCTCAATCTTCTGCCCCGGCCGCAACCGTTCCTTGGCGGAGGCTGCGGTTTCCTGAAACATCTCGGCAAAGCTTTTATCATCATCGGTCATTGTCGTCACCCTCACCAACACGTTGTTTTTTATGATTATTCGCCACGAAATCCACGAAAGGGCACGAAAAAAAGGCTACAGAGTGTGAAAAATTCTCAGTTATACAGGCAGTTGCGCAGTTTGAAATTTCGTGTTCTTTCGTGGGTTTCGTGGCTAAAAAACTTCAATGGCGGAGCCGATCTCCACCCGCTCCACCTCTTTTGTTTCGCACTGCAGGATGCAGAACCCGGGCTGCCCGTCCTTGCCCAGCAGCTCGCCGGGGTTTACCAGCAGGCAGTCGCCGACCTTTTCCACCTGATAGCGGTGGTTATGGCCGCAGCAGACCACGTCGAACAAGCCCTGGCAGGCGATGCCCCTGGCCATCTGCGGATAATGGGTAAAGGCGAGCTTCAGCCCCCCACCCTCCACCGCGCCCAGGATCCCGTGGTGGCTGATGGTGGGAAAACGCAGCCCGCACGACTGGGAGATGACGTGCTGGTCGCCGATGTTGTTGCCGTAGATCAGATGCACCGCCCCGCTGAAGCGGGCAAGTTCGTCGAGCATGAACGGAGAAATCAGGTCGCCGCAATGGATGAGCATGCTCACGCTGTAGGCGTTGCAGTATTTCACCGCAGCCCGCAGGTTGACGATGTGGTCGTGGGTATCGGAAATAATAGCGATTCTCATGGCTTTTCCCCGAGGATCCCGGCAAGCGCGGCCAGGAACCGCTCGTTGCGGCCGGGCTCTTGCAGCGAGACCCGGAAATAATGAGCATCCAGCCCGGTGAAATTGCTGCAATCCCGGATCATGATGCGCAGACCGAGCATGGCCTCCCGCAACTGGCCTGCGGTCAGCGATCCGGTCAAACGGCAGAGGATGAAATTCGTCGAGCCGGGGATTACCCGCACTCCGGGCAGAGCCGCGATCCGGGCGACAAAGCCCGGCCGGGCCTGCGCAAGAAAATCGCGCACAGACTGAATATATGCGTCGCCATGCTCCAAAAGATACTCCCCGGCAACCTGGGCCATACGATTCACGTCCCAGGGCTTGCGCCGCGCCGCAAAACGGGCCATCTTCTCCTCGCTGGCCACAAGAAACCCAAGGCGCAGACCGGGGATGCCGTAAATCTTCGAAGAGGAGCAGAGCAGCAACAGGTTGGCAGGCAGCGGGAACCCGGCAAGGGTTGGCTCTTTCACAAAAGGGAGGTAGGATTCATCAATGAGAAATTCCGAAGCCGGATGGGCAAGGATGAAAGCAAGCAGCTCCTTGGTGGGGACCACCCTGCCGGTGGGGTTGTTGGGATTACAGAGAAACACCAGCTCGCCCCCGGTGAGACGGGCGGAGAGCCGGTTGAAATCAAGGGCGAAATTCTCCTCTGGTTTGAGAAAAAAGAACTCAACCTCAAGCCCGGCCCAGTCGCCGGCCGTCTGGTAATCGCCATAGGTTGGGGCAACGATCAGGGCGCGCCTGCTCCGGACGCCGGCAGGAACGGCATAGATGAATTCGGTGGTGCCGTTGCCCGCCAGAACCTGCCGAGGGTCGCAGCCGTATTTCCGGGCAAAGAGCCTGACCAGGTTCTCGCTGCCGCTCTCCGGCAGAAAGCTGATCTCCGGCAACCTGTCAATCAGCGCTTCCCGCAGTCCTCTGGGCATACCCAGCGGGGTGAGGTTGCTGCTCATATCGATGAGATCGCCAACTCCACAGCCCAACTGCTTGGCCATGGAAAGAATATCCCCGCCGTGGGCGCCCTGGGCGCTGATCACGCTCGACTCCATTTTCAACCTTTAAGCCGCAGAGGCAGGCCGGCTGCCACGAAAACCACCTGCTCGCAGACCGCGGCCATCTGCTGGTTGGTCCAGCCGGCCAGATCGCGAAAACGCCGGCCCAAGGATGATTCCGGCACGATCCCTAAGCCGACCTCATTGGCGACCAGCACCACCGAGGTGTCAAGGGTGCTCACCGCCTCACACAGCCGGGAAACCTCCCCCTGGATTTTTTCGTCGCTGAACCCCTGCATCATCATATTGGTAAGCCACATGGTCAGACAATCCACCAAAAAGACCTCGGACCCGGTCTTGTTTTTTTCCATCACCCCGGCCAGATCCAGCGGCTCTTCCACGGTCAGCCAGCCGATGCCCCGGCTCTGCCGATGCAGGGCGATGCGCTGGTCCATCTCCGCGTCGTTCCTGGCTTCCAGGGTGGCGACAAAGACCCTGTCCGAAAAATTTTGGGCAACCCATTGCTCGGCGTAGCGGCTCTTGCCGCTGCGGCACCCGCCGATCACCAGTTTTCTCACTGGGAGATGCCCGATCCTGTGTGTGTTCATCATAAACCGTTTCCTGCGGCAGTGGTGTGTACCGCCAGGGCAAGGTACCTTGTTCCCTGGGCAAAGAGCAACCGTTTTGCCGTGAGTTCCTCAAGAAAAGTTGCCAACTGGACCGTGCCGAGCTTGGGAAACAGACGGGCAAGTTCAGCGAACTCGACCACTGTGTCGCAGGCAAGATAGATGGCCCGGGAAGTGCCGCGCAACCGGTGATGCAGGGTCGCCTGACCGGGCAGCTCCTGGCGGATGATGAGCAGATTGCCCGCATCACGGTAGGAAAGCGGCGGGACAAGATGGGCCGGGAAACGCCTTGCCTCGTGGAACCGTTGCCAGTCCCGGATCTTTTTTACCACCGGCTGCCAGAGCCTGCGCTGGTGTGCCCTGTCCCCGCGATAGTCGTTGATCAGCAGGGTCAGCCCCGGCAAGAGCCGCGGCGGGAAGAGCTTGCGATTGAAGGGATGCTGAACAATGGCACGGATAGAGTAATCTTGAGGATTCTCAGCTATCTCAGAGCCATGGCCGAGGAAAAAAGCCGCGGCGGTCAGGGGGGTAAAGGGCAGGACACAATCGAGATTGGCCAGGGTTTCCTCCACCTCAGCCTCGGTGGACCCGGGAAAGCCGGTGATCAGGTTCCCATCCAGCCGGATGCCCAGGGCAAGGCTCTCCTTCATCAAGGCCAAATTCTCCATGACCGTGGCCCCTTTGTGCATCCGCTCAAGAAGCCCCTGACTGAGGGCCTCGATCCCGGCCTGCACCGCCACCAGCCCGCCCTGCCGGTAGCCCTTGAGGGTTTCCCCCCGTTGGTTGACCCGGAGTTCGGCAAAAAAACGGAAATCTTTTTTGCCGGAAGCCATCTTGGCAAAAAACGGTGCGGCTTCCCGGCCAGGCAAAACATTATCCGTAAAGCTGAAATCAAGACAGCCATGCCGTTCGGACAGACCCAGCACCTCGCGTTCCATCTGCTCCGTGGTTTTGCCCCGATAGCCATGCCACTGGAGATTGAGATTGCAGAAAGTGCATTTTCCCCACCAGCACCCTCGGGAAAATTCCACCACCAGCTCCGGCACGAAGGGCTCCCCGGAAAACTCCCGGCGCAGGTCGTGAAAATAATCAGCGTAATCTGGGGTCGGTAACTCGGAGAGGGTCTTGAACTGGCAGCCGGAGAAGGCCTCTTCTTTTGTCTGCGGCTTCCGGGCCATAACTTGGGGAATCAAAACGGCCTGCCGCCCGGCCAGCACCTGGCAGAGGTTCGCCAACGGCGTCTCCCCTTCGCCATGCACCACATAATCGATCCAGGGAAAAGATTCCAGCAGGGAGCTGCCCATTTCCGCCACGCAGGAAGAACCGCCAAAGACGATGGGCAGTTGCGGCCGCAACGCCTTAAGCTGCCTGGCCGCCAGAAGCGAGGCCAGCAATTGGTTGAAGCAGACGGAAAACCCCACCAGGTCAAACCGCCCCCACTCTTGCCCGGCAAGCCACTGCTGCAGATGCGCCTCCACCTTCTGCCAGAGGCTTTCTACATCATGGCCGCCCGCAGCCTTGCAGCGCCTGAGCCTTTTGGCAAGAAACCCGTGCAAGACCCCACGCTGTTCCGGAAAGAGCAGCCCTGCGTACAACCCCTCGCACAGCCAAACATCCTGGGAAATTTCCCGATAGAGGTCAAGGCCAAGGGTCTTGGCCAACCCCAGATAGGAATGCAGACAGGCAACCTGCACATCCGGCTCGGTCTGGGCCAGATAGCTCTTAAGCGTCCCAAGCTGGATAGAGGGCCGGTTGAACAACGCCCAGGGCATGGCAATCAGCCCCAGGCGGAATGGGGGGCTCGGCTGACCTGTCATCTCAACCATTCCTACTGCTCTTAATCATTAGAGAAAAATTTCGCCCCTGGGTCAAAAACCGCTCAGCAGCGCCGTTTCACTGCTGCCGCAGATGCGCGGAAGAGGCCTGCGAAGTGTGCTGGTGACACGAGCAGGCCGATGCCAGCTAAGCGAGCCCAGCGAGACTGCGAAGCAGATGCGGTGCTGCTGAGAGGTTTTTTACTGCTCGATGATTTCCGTGCCCAGCGGCGGGGTAAAGACAAAAACACCAGAAGAAACCGGTTCGTTGCGGCTGATATTGGAAAAAGCCAGATCGGTTATGCTGCCGAAATGATCGACAATCTCCAGGCGGCGCACCATGAAATTGTCGTCGATCCAGACATGGAGGTAATCCACCTGCGGATGCGCGGTCTTGGGCACGAGCTTGATCGCCTTCAGGCTCGCATCCCCCTGCCTTTCCGGCGGCAGCACCTTGAAATCGCGGACGATATTGCCGGTGCCGACAAAAAAAGCATAGGTGACATCGGAGTTGATATACTGCGAAACCGGCTGCACGATCATCTGGGCGGAATCGGCAAGATACATGGAGACCTTCTTGCCGTCGCTGATCAACACCTGCTTGTCCGGCGTCTGGTAATCCCAGCGGATGCGACCGGGCTTGGAGATCACCACCTTGCCCGCACCCAGCCGCTTGCGAGTAGTCATCGGCACCGAGGTGGACTGCTTGAAATCGGCGGTCATGGTCTTGGTTTCTTCATAGCGGGCCTGGAGTTTCTGGGCCAGCTCAAGGGGTGTCGGGGCAGCACACTGTCCGGACCCTGGAAAAAACGCCAGGAACATGCCGCCAACCACCAGGGAGAGCAAGGGTTTCAGACACAAAGCAATGCGGTTCATGACAAATGACTCCTGTTGAAGATATCAGAGGCAACCTTTTCCAAGCGAATGGGGCGGCCAAAGACCTTACGGGCAATATCGACGGCCGCGTCGGTTACGTCGGAAACATAATAATGGCTTTCCCCCTTGCGGTCGATCTGCTGCTCGATGGCCGGATTGTTTTTGAGAAAAAGGGCCACGCTTTCCGCCACCACCTCCGAGGAATCAATGATCACCACCCGCTTGCCGATGCGCGGCTGGATCAGATCCTTCAGCAGCGGATAATGGGTGCAGCCCAGAACAAAGGTGTCCACCTGCCTCAGCCGCAACGACTGGAGATAACGGCGGAGGATCATCTTTGTTTCCTTTTTGTTCAGCCAGCCTTCCTCAACCAGGGGAACCAGAAGGGGGCAGGCCTGTGAATAGACGGTATATCCCGGTTGCTCGGCCAATATCTTTTTTTCATACACCCCGCTCTTGATGGTGGCCCGGGTGCCGATCACCCCGATCCGGCCCGAACTGCTGGTGGCCACGGCCTTGCGTACCGCCGGAGTGATGACCTCGAAGATGGGCACGGGAAACTCCTGCTGGAGAATCTCGGAGGCTACGCTGGCCGCGGTATTGCAGGCGACAATGATGATCTTCGCCCCCTGGCCGAGAAGAAACTCCGTATTCTGCCGGGCATAGGCGATAATGGTTTCCGGGCTCTTTGAACCATAGGGGGTTCGGGCCAGGTCGCCGAAATAGGCAATGCGGTATTGCGGCAGAAGCTGCTCAACAGCCTTGGCCACCGTCATCCCGCCCACGCCCGAATCGAAAATACCGATCATAACGGTCTCACAAAAAAAACAAGGAATGGATAGAGTATACACCACGCATGCAACGATGTAAAAACACCGGGACTATGCTGCGTATTCCGGGAAAAGTCAATACACATCCACGGTCTTGCGCCGGCAGGATTCCGCAGGCACGCGGAAGAAAACATCCCGCACACAAAAAAAGGAGGGCCTCCGGCCTGAAGGCCGGAGGCCCTCCTTGAGGGACAACGGAAACACCCGCTCCACAAGGGGCTATTTTTTCTCAGCCCCCGTCTTCTTGGTCTGGCCGTTTTTCTTGCGCTTGGCAATGGCCTTACGCAAATTCTCCGGCAGCCCCCGGTCCTTGCCGGCTTTCTTGCGCCGTTCGGAAAGGGCCTTTGCGCAGAGCGGCTGGCGCAGGGAAAAACCCCACTTTTCACGGTACTCCCTGCCGGTCAAGCCATGGGAGCGCAAATGTTTTGGCGACAGCATCTTGAATTCCTGCCCGCATTCCAGGCAGACTATTTTATTTTTCTGGATGGATTTTTCCGGGGTCATGCCAGGGACAACCACCCCGGCAGTTCCTTCTGAAATTCCAGCCTGATGTTTTGCTTCTCCTGCCTGCAACGCCTGCAACGCATTAAAGGTAGATTGCAATGCCAGGGTCATTTCCTCCGTACTCATAACCTTTGAAGCACATTGCGACTGAACAAGATCTGCCGCCATTTCAACAAGCGATTTCCCCATGCCTACACCCTCCACCATTAATCGTTACAAGTAAACAACATTTATATCCTTACGTAGCGCAAAACAAATATCAAAGCAAGTTTTTTCAAGTCAACATCAAACAGACGCAATTGCAGCCCATGCAACAGCTTATTATTACAGAGCTGTTCCCGGCCCTGGTTATATGCATCTTCATGCAACGCGGATCAGCACAAAAAAAAAGCACCTGCATCCAAATACGGCACAGGTGCTGCACGTTTCATCTGTATTCGGCATCGGTCCGTCGCCACCTTTCTGCATACAACAGGACCGCTGCTATGTATCCCTCCGATCAATCAGATAATTGCTGCCATCCAATTTTTTCACGCAATGCTTGAGCTGGGAGGCAACAGAAGAAACCTCGCCATAATGCTTGTATCTGCCGCCACCGGTTGTCACCGCCGCGATAGAAAGGCTCAATAATCCAAAGCGTGTCTCGCGATCCTGGCGGTCGCGTCCGACAAACTCGCCAACAGCGATGTCTTCCGCACTCAAGAACATGTTCCGCACCAGATCGAAATTGGCCAGAATCTTTTTGCAAACCGCCTCCACCATCTCTTCCCGGACGATGAACACGAAATCATCCCCGCCGATGTGCCCGACAAAACTGCCTTTCCGGGCGAGTTCGTCCACGACATTGACCATGACCCGAGCCACCATAAGGATTACCTCGTCCCCGCGGGAAAAACCATACCGGTCGTTATAGGGCTTGAAGTTGTCGATATCCACATAGCAGACCGCGTAACCTTCTGGCTCCCCCAGCACCCGCTGAATGGCTCGAATAATCGAGGTGTTGCCGGGAAGCCGGCTGAGGGGGTTGTTATCAAAGGCCCGAATCATGCGAGATTCGGCGAGACGAATCCGGGTAAGCAGGACCTCGGGAGTAAAAGGCCGGGTGAGGATGTCATCCACCGGATAGTTGTCCCAGTCCAATTCCACCTGAAGCTGGCTCTCGTCGACAACCAGAAAGATGGGGATGTTGGCCTTTTGCAGACAGGCCTTCACGGCCCGGATCAATTCGACATCGCCGTTTTTGCCGGAAAACCCTTTTTCCGTCACCAGCAGATCCGGGGGATCTTCCAGAACCTGCGCCAGGGCATCATGCAGATTGGCGCAATGCTTCATCGTGAAGCCCTTGGCGTCAAGGAGCAGCCGGCATTCCGGCATGATCAGCGATTCGCTGCCGGCAATCAGGATACGGGACATTTTTGCCGCACCTTGGACTGAAACCGAAGAAAAAAGGAAATCCTCATGCCGCACCTTCCTGGCCGGTCTGGATATCGAGGCTGAATCCCTTGACGTCCCAGAGCTTTTCCTCGATCTCCCGCAGCAGCGGATCAATATCCGCCGGGGCAAGACCGAGCAGTTTCCAGGCCTTGTTGTTCAGCGGCGGCACCCAGATATCCCCGGCATGGCCGTAGCCGAGCCCCCGGATCATGATATTGGCGAAATGAACAATGGCGCTGGCCTGCTGTTCCGCCTTGGCAAGATGCGGATCATGATGGCAGGCGATGGGCTCGACCAGTTTGTTGGGCAGATTCCAGCTCTTGGCAAGCCAACTTCCCACCTCGGCATGATCCAGGCCCAGAACCTCCCTTTCCGCCTCAAGTCTCGAAATCTTTTTCTCCAGGGACAGCTCCGTGATCATTTCGTACTCTTTGGGCAGCTCCATCTTAATGGCAACCTTGCCGATATCGTGGATAAGCCCGGCGGTGCTGATCTCTTCCGGATCCTTCACCCCCAGATGCCGGGCCAAGACGTTACAGACCACGGCGCAGCCAAGGGAATGCTCCCACAATTCCACATCCTGCGACTCCATGACCTCAAAGATGGAGGCGCTGATGATCAAGCTCTTGATAACATTGAATCCAAGCAGGATGATGGCGCTGTTCAGGGAACTGATCCGCTGCGGAAAGCCGTAAAACGCCGAGTTCACCAGCTTGAGCAGCTTGCTGGCCAGGATGTGATCCTTACTGATCACCCTCCCCATCTGCTCCGTGGTCGTATCCGGATTCTCCGCCATCTTGCCCAGCTTGGCAACAATACCGGGCAGGGTCGGCAGATTTTTTATCTCCCGCAGCACCTTTTTGAACTGGGCACGTTTTTGCTCATCCATCATAAGCCGCCATTCAGAGATTACTGTAACAGTGCAACATCGCAAACGGCATAAAAGGCCGTACGATAGTGGATAAAAATGTGTTGGTTATTTCGTAACGGCCTCTAAACCCCGCGAGGCCGCCAGCTTTGCTTGAATCCGCTTCTTGAGATACATGAGCGGGGCGATGTCTTCAACCCGCTGAAAGCGCAAATCGATCTCCTGCAATTCCTCCTGCAGGGTCTTTTCCCCCTCGATGTTCACGGGATGCCCTTCCACCGTCACGTCAACCACGTCCAAGCCGGACAGACGTTCGATCAGGGCCGGACTCAACGGTGTGCCGGCCCCGCAGAGCACCATTCCCTCGGGGTTAAGAATCTCCTTGGCCAGAATCATTCCCGGACCAGCCTGGGCTAACAGTATTCTCTGCACGCCTGTTCCTCGTTGTTTTTTCTTGAGACGAGCCCGCCCCGCATCCCGGCGGGGAATCCGTTGCTAAACATTGACAGATGAACCAACCAGCATTAAATTATAACCCATTTCCAAGAATGGCCATACCGTAATATATAGCAAATTCTGTAAATGTTTCGCTGGAAACAATACAACTCCACTGTTTCCGGCGCTTTTTTTTAACATATCACCGAACTGGACTCAAAGCGGAGGGACCAGAAATGCCTATCTATGAATACCAGTGTGAAACCTGTCAGGATGTGATCGAGACGCAACAGAGCCTGTCCGACAAACCGCTGACCACCTGCCCAGCCTGCACGGGCACCCTCAAAAAACTTATCTCCCGGAGCTCCTTCCAGTTAAAAGGTGGGGGCTGGTACTCCGACGGCTATAGCAACAGCCCCGGCAAGGCAACCCCGGCCTGCTCTACGGCAAGCTCCGACGCAGCCCCGTCCTGCCCGGCCAAGGAAAGCTGCGCCTGCAAATGCGACTAAGAACAATCACCCTCGGGGATGCCTGGTAATCAAGACCATGGCGTCCCCGTAGCTGTAAAACCTGTACCCTTTTTCCACCGCCTCCCTGTACGCCGCAAGAATCCGCGCCCGTCCCGCCAGGGCGCTGACCAAGAAGAGCAGGGATGACTGCGGCAGATGGAAGTTGGTGATCAGGTTGTCCACCACCCTGAACTGAAAGCCCGGATAGATATAGAGATCGCAGAAACCGCTTCGGGCGCAGACCTGCCCCGTAACCTGGGCGGCAAACTCCAAGGCCCGCACCGAGGTGGTGCCCACCGCCCAGACCCTCCCCCCTGCCTCCCGTGTTTCGTTGACCAGCGCGGCTGCTTCTTCTGAGACCTTGAGATATTCGGCATGGATCGCATGCTCCCGGATGTCCTCAACCCGCACCGGGGCAAAGGTGCCATAGCCGACGTGCAGCGTGACCTGGGCAATGCGAACCCCTTGCGCCCGAATCCTCGCCAAAAGCTCGGAGGTAAAATGGAGCCCGGCAGTAGGTGCCGCCACCGCGCCGGGACTTTCGGCATACACCGTCTGATAGCGCTGCCGGTCTTCCTCTGCCTGCCCCTCTTCCCGACGGATATAGGGAGGCAGAGGCATCCGCCCGTGTTCTTCGAGAAGCCGGGGCAACTCGCCCCGAAAATGCAAGGCAACCCGCACCTTGCCGTCGGGGAGCAACTCCCGCACCGTACCCACCAGATTCTCCGAAAAAATCAGCTTCCCTTCCGGCTGCGGCCGCTTGGCGCTTTTCACCAACCCGATCACCTCGGCCTGGTGCCAGCCGTCCGCATCGCCGTTGCCAGCCCCTACCTCCGGGACCGGATACTCCAGAATCAGCAACTCCGCCTTGCCGCCGGTTTCCTTTCTCCCCAGCAGACGGGCCGGAAAAACCCGGGTGTTGTTGACCACCAGAAGATCCCCTGGCGCAAGATAGTCACAGATATCGGCAAATTGCCGGTCCCTGATCTCTGAGGCCAGACAATCCACCACCAGCAGCCGCGAAAAATCACGACGCGCAAGGGGATGCTGGGCGATATTCTCCTCGGGCAGGACGAAGTGATAGGAGGCAAGAAAAAAATCAGCGTTGCTGGCCATGGATTCCATTTGAGTTTACTGGGACGAGGGGAATGAGAAGAAACCGGAACCGGCCGCTCCCGTCAGGGGATAAGTCCGGTTCGCTGGGTGAGATAGCAGAGCAGCAAACCAAGGCCAAGGGCAAACAACCCCGTGGCCCGCAAAGCCCCGGCTGGCATCTGGCCGATCCGCGCCAGCCACCGCTGCATGGCCTCGGGAAAGAGGACATAGGGAATCGCTTCCAAAATAAAGACCAGACCGAGCACGGTGACAAGAAGTTTCATGGCCGCACCCTACCAGCCGCCCGGCTTTTTTTCAAGACCAGGTTGATCAGCGAATTGCAGGATTATCACGGGAACAGCTTTACCGTTCTTTCAGCGAAAAAAGCAACCCAACCCTGAAAACCATGCTTGCGGTGATGCGTGCACTCGGCGTTGACATGACAGCCAAGACACACGCCTGAGCAGACGGAGATTCCGGCGAAAAACGGGCGCGCCTTGAGTATCCTGTCCTTTCCGCAATCTTGACGCCGTGATTTTTTGAAGCAGCAGGGCAAACGCCACAGGGATTTCCGAGCTCCCGAGTTCCGGGGACATTCACTGCCTCGTTGTGTCAATCATAGACAGCAGTGCCGATAATTTATGTCGCGGACCTATGGCCTTTTCCTTTTTTGCGAGTTCATCATCTTTGCATAAGGCGGTGAAGATATTGCAGTCCGCGTTCCAAGCCAAGCAGGATATCGCCGGGCGGCAGCGCGGGAGCAGCCATGCCTCTGTGCGCAACCAGTGCGGTAATGACGGCGGCAAGCAGGATCGGCCAGCCTGCGTTCGCCCAGACGGCGATGCCGGCAGCGGCGGAAGGCTGCATCCAGGGCAACAGCACACCCAATGCCACCAGCATCCACCAGGGGGCGACCAGCCCGCTGCCTCCGTGCGGCGGCAGGCGCGCCAGCAGAAACAACAGCCGCGCCATCAGCAGGGCGGTGCCCAGCGCCGCCAGAGGCAGCAGCGCGGGCAACAGGCCAGCCCACGGCGCTGGCAGACCAGCCAAACCATTTTTCAGCGCGATTTTGGCCGACAATCCGCTGGTCAGCGGCGCGCCGGACAGTGCCATGGCCGGCAAGGCCATGCCGGCCAGCACCAGGCGGCGGGCCTGGCTGGCCTGGATCACGCCGACACCGAGAAACAACGCGCTTTTCGCCAGAGCATGGTGCAGGGCATACAGTCCGACCGCAGGCAACAGCACCGGCCACAGTTGCGGCTCCTGCAACCCCGCCCCCACGCCCAGGGTCATGAACCCCATCTGGCTGATGCTGGAGTAGGCCAGCAACACCTTGGGCTCGCGCTGGCACAGTCCGGCCGCGACGCCGAGGAATATCGCCAACAGCCCAGCGCTCAGCAGCAATGTGCCGGCCTCCGGCAAGGCTGCGCCTCCCAATGGCAGGAAGCGCAGCCAGCCGAGCAGGCCGGCCTTCAGCATCACGCCGGACAACACCGCGCTGGCCGGCACCGGCGCCACCGGGTGCGCGAGCGGCAACCACATATGCAGCAACGGTATCCCCACTTTAATGCCGAAGCCGAGCAGCAGCAGCGTGATTGCCGCTGCGGATGGCGTGACGGCAGCAAAGTCGGACAGGTAATGAGAGGATGCCGCATGTACGACCAGTAGCATGCCCACCATCAGCGCCGACTCCCCCAGCACCGCCATGACGAGATATACCCGCCCGGCGCGGCATGCCTCGGCACTGCCGCTGTGGATCACCAGGCCATAAGCGGCAAAGGTCATCAGCGCAAACAGCAGGTAGAAACTCGCTGCATCGCCCGCCAGACACAGGCCGAGATTGCCCGCTGCCGTGGCCAGATAGAAGCTCCAGAAGACATGGCGGCGCGGGTCGTCCGCCAGATAGCCGCGCGCGTACCAGCCGGAAAACAACCAGACCATGGCAGTGAAGCCGAGGAACAATCGCCCTGTCTCATCCAGCATGAAACGGCTGCCCAGCAACAGCCAGGGCAGGTCCAGCGCCAGGCCGTTTTTCGCGGCAAGCGCCAGCAGCAGTGCGGGCAGTGGGGCCAGCGGCGCCAGTCCTTCAGCAAGGGGCCGACTGGGCGGCCACAACACCAGCAGCGCCAGCAGCAAGGGCAAAACCAGCGCCACGATGATCAGGGCGTCCATGTCAGGTACTCCCGGTCGGCGATGAGTTTAACCCACTCCAGGGGGCTGAGGCTGCTCGCCGCAAATAGACCAAGGGCGAGGGTAAGGGCTGCCGTGGCCAGCGGTGGCCACAGCAGCAGGCGCGCGGTCTCCCGGTTGCCCTGCATAAGGATGTGTTCTTCCGGCCAGGCGGCGGCTTGAGGCATAAACCAGGCACGGTAGAGGATGGGTAGAAAATAGGCGGCATTGAGCAGGCTGGAGGCGGCCAGCACCGCCAGCACCCAGGGCATCCTTGCCTCCAGCGCCCCCAGGCCGAGATACCACTTGCTGATGAATCCGGCCAGCGGCGGTATGCCGATCATGCCGAAGGCCGCCAAGCTGAAGGCGACAGTGGTCCATGGCATGCGTTTCCCCACCCCGGCCATCTCGCTCACCTTGTGCATGCCCAGCGTCTCGGCGTAATTGCCGGCGCAGAAGAACAGGGTGATCTTCATCACGCCCTGGTGCACCAGATGAACCAGGCCGCCGATGGTGCCGATCGGGCCGAACAGAGAGATTCCGAGCGTGATGTAGGATACCTGGCTGATAGTGGAATAGGCCAGCCGCTTCTTTAAATCGTCCTGAAACAGCGCACGGAAACTGCCCCAGACGATGGTGATCGCGGCGGCGACGGCCAGCGGCGTCAAAAGATCGAGCGACTGCGCGAACTCGATGCCATAGATTCCGTACACGATACGCACGATACCGAAGGCGCCTGCTTTTACCACCGCGACTGCGTGCAGCAGCGCCGACACCGGCGCGGGCGCCACCATCGCCTGCGGCAGCCAGCCATGCAGCGGCACCAGCGCAGCCTTGACCCCGACTCCGCTGATCAGCAGCAGGAAGATCGCCTGCAACTGCCAGTGCGTGCTGCTGTCGAGCGTTGCCAGCACGCCGCCATGCGTGAATCCGGTGTGGCCCAGCAGGCTGTGCAGCCAGACGATGCCGCCCAGCAGCAGCGCACCGCCGACCAGCGTGTAGGCGAGATAGATCATGCCGCCGCGCATCGCCTGCGCCGTGCCGCGATGTACCACCAGCGGGAAGGTAACCAGCGTCAGCAGCTCGTAGAAGACGAAGAAGGTGAACATGTTGCCCGCCATGGCAATGCCCATGGTGGCGGTGACGCACAGACTGAAGAAACCGAAGAAGCGGCTGCGGTGCGGCGCTTTTTCCAGGTAGCCGATGGCATAAAACGTGGTGAACAGCCAGAGCACAGCCGACAGGGTGATGAACAAGAGGCCCAGCGCATCGGCCTTGAAGGTGAGGTCAAGGCCCGGCAACACCGCATAGGCAAAGCCGAATTCCTCGCCTGCCTGCACGCCGAACAGCAGGATGCCGACCAGCGCCAGTTTGGCAAGGGCGGCCAGCAGGTTGAGCGTGGTGCGAACGCCGACCCGGTTTTCCGGCAGGGCGAAGATGATCAGGCCGGGTAGCAGCGAAGAAGCCAGTACCGCCAGCGGCAGGAATTCATTGAGCGTCATGGCGCGCTCCCCGCCGCCAGCAGCGCCATCAATTCAACGCCTCGCAAACCCAGGAGCACGCTGGCGGTCGCGAGGGCGAAGGCCGTCCATTCCAGGGTGCGCGGTACCGCCGCAATTGCGTAGGCCACCGGTGCCAGCAGGAAAGCCTGGCGCAGCACGCGGAACACATACCCCGCCGCCAGCAAGCCGCCGGCGAGCGCCACCAGCGCGATGAACCAATAGCCCTGCGCCAGCGCCGCCTCGATCAGCAGCCACTTGGCGAGAAATCCGGCCGACGGCGGCAGGCCCATCAGCGTCACGCCGGCCAGCCCGAAGGAGAACAGGGTCAGCGGCAGACGCTGCGCCACCCCGGCCAGTCCGGCTACCATATCCTGTCCGGTCGCCTTGATCAACACCCCGGCCGCCATGAACATCGCGGCCTTGGCCAGCCCGTGCGCAACCGCCTGCATCACCCCGGCCTGCAAGGCACCGGTCGTCGCGAGCAGCGGAAAGATCAGGAACAGGTAGCCCAGTTGCGCCACGGTCGACCAGGCAACCAGCATCTTCAGGTGCGGCGTGCGGATCGCCTGCCAGGAGCCCCAGAAAATCGCGCCCGCGCCGAGCAGCATGGGCAGCCAGGCAAGCGCGCCCACCAGTGGCGCAAACGGGCCCAGCCACAGGCGCAGGATCAGGTAGAAAGAGGCTTTCACCACCAGCGCCGAAAGCAAGGCCGACACCGGCGCCGGGGCGCTAGCGTGGGCGGGCGGCAACCAGTAATGGAAGGGGAACAGCGCGGTCTTGAGCAGCAGTCCGGCCAACATCAGGCCGCCCGCCATCCAGACGATGCGCGGCGCGTCGGCGGTGAGTAGCGGTTCGAGGGTGACCAGCGATACCGTGCCATAGGCGCCGTAGATCAGCGCCACCCCGAGCAGATACATGCTCGAACCGAGCAGCGCGGCAAAGAGATAACGCAGCGCCGCCGCCACTTGCGCCGCGCCGCCGCCCGCCGCCACCAATCCCACCGCCGCTAGTCCGACCAGTTCCAGGGTGACGTAGAGATTGAACAGGTCGGCGGAAAGAAACAGCGCATTGAGTCCGGCCAGCAGGAATCCAATGAGCGGCCAGAAATAGCGCGTTTCCGTCTTGTCCGGCGCGAAGTAGGCGCGCGCGTACAGCGCCAGCGGCAGGGCGACACTCTGTGCCAGCAACAGCATCACCGCAGACAGCCCGTCCGCCGCAAGATCGATGCCCAGCGGCGCACCCCAGCCGCCGACCGCATGCAGCGCCGGGCCGCCCGCGCCGATTTTCATGGCCAGATCGAAAGCCAGCCACAGTTGCAGGCTCAACCCCGCAATCGCCGTCCGCGCGCCGCGCCCCGGCCCGAGCAGGAAGGCCAGCGTGGCCCAGGCCAGCGGCAGCAGGATCAGCCAGATCAGCGGATCAATCATCTTCGACTCGCGGCAATTCGGTGCGACCGTTCAGCGTGTGCAGTTTGCGCAGCAGCGCCAGCGCCAGGGCGGTGGCGGCGACGGCGACAACGATGCCGGTGAGCACCATCGCCTGCGGCACCGGGTCGGGGGTGCCCCCGCGCTGGGCCAGGCCGACGAGAATGAGAAAGGCGCCGCTGCCCATCAGATTGAAGGCGAGAATGCGGCGCAGCAGGTGCGCGACGAGCAGCATGCCGGCGCTCCCCATGGCGAACAGCACGACGCCGGTGATCGCGAAAATCAGGCCGCTGCTCACGAATCACTCCCTTGACCGCCGGACAGGAACAGAAACAAGCCGGCGAGGATCAGGCCCAGTGAGATGGTGAGGGCGAACTCGATCAGCAGGATCAGGCTGCCGGCCGCTGCGTGCGGATACTGGAGCAACGTGCCCTGCGACAACAATGCCATCGCGACAAAAAGGAACACCAGGAACCCGGCGGCAAGCCCGCTTCGCAGCAGTGCCCCTGGTTCTCGCCATGCGGGCAACACCCCGGCCAAATGGAGGAGCACGGCAGCGGCAGCCAATACCGCGCCGGCTTGGAAGGCGCCGCCGGGCTGCCGCGCCCCGGCCCAGAGCAGATATACGGCGACCAGCGCCATCAGAGACGCGGCGAGGCGCGCAAAGGTTTGCAGCATGGGGTCGGCAGTGGGGGCAGCGTCCGCGCCGTCGTGGGTGCCCACCGCAAGCACGATCAACAGCGCCAGCAGGAGCACCCCGATTTCGAGCATGGTGTCGTATCCGCGAAAATTGAGCAGTACGGCGGTGACCGGATGCGTGACCCCGCTTACGGGCAGATTTGCATCAACGAGGCGCGGCAGATGGATGGCTGAGGGCGGCAGATCGAGCAGGGCTGCGATCATGGTGGCGGCGAACGCGGCAGCGCCGATGACGATGGCTGCTGTTTTCATGGTTGCCTGTCCTTGCCGCGCAAGGCGCCGATCGCGTCGAGCAGCAGCGCCCCGGTTAGTCCGGCGCCGATGGCCGCCTCGGCCAGGGCGATGTCGGGGGCTGCCAGCCTTGCCCAGGCCAGGGTCAGCAACAGTCCGAAAACAATGAACAGAATAACGGAACGGAACGTGTCTTGGTTGACGAGGGCGCGCCAGGCACTCCAGAGCAGTGCGGCGGCGAGCAGCAGATCGAAGGCCAGCGAGATAGTCATCGTTTGTCCTTGCGCCACGGGGCAATGCCCAGCGTATCGGCGCGCTGCGCGATGGCATAGCTGACCGCCGCACTCGCTGCCAGCGCGAGCAGCCAGATCAGCAGCAGCTTCAGCGCGGCAGCAAGAGTGTCAGCCTGTAAAGCCAGCCCCAACGCAACGCAGCCCAAGCCCAGATTATCCGCCTTGGTCAGGGCGTGCAAGCGGGTATAAATATCGGGAAATCGCAAAATGCCCAGCGTCCCGGCCAGATAGAAACCAGCGCCGGCCAGCAGCAATATGGCGCTGACAGCCTCACCCGGTGTTGTCATCCTGTCCTCCTGTCGCAGCCCAAGCCCGCCGCGCAAAGGCCATGCCCGCAATGGCGGCCAGCAAAGCCAGGGTCAGCGCCACATCCACCAATTCGGGGGCTCCTTGCGCATATCCAAGCAGCAGCAAAACACCGACACCGGTAGCGCCGAACAGCAGCGCCACCAGCATGCGATCAGCCGCCGTGGGCCCGTGCGCCGCCCGCACCAGAGCTGCCAACAAATTCGCCAGCAAAAACAGGGCGAGCGGCCATTCCAGCCCAGTCATCCCGGTATACCCAGCATGCACGCGATGCGCTTCTCGACGATGCGCACCCCCTGCGCCACCGGCCAGTGTTCATTCAGGGTGTGCAGGAGCAACACATCCTGCTCGATGCGCAGACAGATGGTGCCGGGCAGCAGGTTCATGGTGTTGACCAGCAGCACGCGCGCCAATCCGGGCGGCAGGGTCAGCGGCAATCGCAACAGGGTTGGAGTAAGATTCAGGCGCGGATGCAGTGCGATAAGCGCGACTTGAATGCCGGCCTTGACTGACTGGAGCAGAAAAAAACCGGCAAAGGCCAGCAGACCAGGAAAATAGAAACGAGTTTGCCCCGGCGGCCACAAGATCAGGTTGGCCGTCACGGCTAGGGTGACCCCCGCCAGTCCCACGCCCCACTGGTCGCCGTGCCCCTCTGTCAAAACCCACCAGAGCAGAGCAAACAGAAGGCCGCGCCGCAAGGCGGCACAAGCTATGCTGCTAAGGTTATGATCGTGGCTGTTTTTCATCCGGTGTTGTTCGTCGGCGCGCCGGGTAAGCCGCTTGTGTTTTTCATTGCGTTGGCTTTTTCGCCCCATTAATCAGCGTTCGAATCAGGGCCAGCAAGGAACTGCCGGTCAGCATGCCGAGTAAATAGACCAGCAGAATAAGCAGCGAAGCGGGCAGGGTGAGCGACGCGGTCAGAAACGAAATGGTAACCGTTTCCAGATTCTGCAACTTGAAGATGGCGATAATCGCCAGCGCCAGCACAATAATCGCAATATTGATGTAACGCATGGCATAACTCTCCTTTAGGCTACCTTTAAATTTTATATAGCTAGCTGGATATTGATGACAAGCAAAAAAATGCTGGGCACTTTTTGCAAAGGGGATTGCAGATGCTTCAATCCACCGTCAGTTGCCGCCGACGCACAAGTCAAACTTTTGGAGTCCCCGGCATAGCCGGGGCTTTGCCTCACTGAATAAATCCCACGCCGCCTTCGCCCAGCCCGACAAAAGATGGATGCAGGAAGAAAAGCAAAAGTGTATACTCTCGCACCATGATAACCCGGAAAAAAACACGACAAATCAAGGTGGGCCATGTACCGGTGGGCGACAACGCCCCCATCGCCGTGCAGTCCATGACCAACACCGACACCCGGGATGTGGACGCCACCGTGGCGCAGATCGGACGCCTCACCGAGGCGGGCTGCGAGATCATCCGGGTGGCGGTGCTGGATCTGGAGGCGGCTGCGGCCATCACCCAAATCAGGGAACAGATCTCCATCCCGCTCATCGCCGACATCCATTTCGACGCCCGGCTGGCCACGGCCAGCATGGAGCACGGCGCCCAGGGCATCCGGATCAATCCCGGCAACCTCGGCGGCCCGGACAAGCTTGCCAGGGTTGTGGCTGCGGCAAAACAGCACCGGGTGCCGATTCGGGTCGGGGTCAACTCCGGCTCGGTGGAAAAGGATATCCTGCAAAAACATGGCCACCCCACACCGGAAGCCTTGGTGGAAAGCGCCCTGCGCAATGTGCGATTACTGGAGGAACTTGATTTTGATCAGATCAAGATCTCCATCAAATCCTCGGACGCGCTCACCACCCTGGAGGCGTACCGGCTTTTGTCAGGCCAATGCGATTACCCCCTGCATCTCGGGGTCACCGAAGCAGGAGGCCTCATTGCCGGCACGGTCAAATCCAGCGTGGCCCTGGGCATCCTGCTCTACGAAGGCATCGGCGACACCTTCCGCATTTCGCTTACCCGCGATCCGGTGGAGGAAATCCGGGTCGGCTACGAACTGCTCCGCAGCCTGCACATCCGCGAACGCGGGCCCGAGCTGATCTCCTGCCCAACCTGCGGCCGCTGCCAGGTGAACCTCTTCTCCCTGGCCGAGCAGGTGGAACGCCATATCCAGAATATCGATACCCCCCTGAAGATCGCGGTCATGGGCTGTGTGGTCAACGGCCCGGGCGAGGCCAAGGAGGCCGATATCGGGGTGGCTGGCGGCCACGGGGTCGGCATTATTTTCAAGAAAGGCCAGCTTTATAAAAAGGTGGCTGAGGATAAACTCCTGGCTGTTTTCCTGGCCGAAATCGACGCAATGATTGAAGAAGCGCGCCAGAAGGCGCATAATTTGTAACCATTCTCAAAAATTGAGTCATGTGGGCCTGTTGCAAAAAGAGGAAAATACCCCTTCGACAGGCTCAGGGCGAACGGTAACCAGCTAGAAATCATTATAGTTTCTTCCGTTCATGCTGAGCCTGTCGAAGCACAATAAAGCATTTTGCAAGAGCCTCATATTTTTTCGTTCCAGCGAACGAATCACCATAATCCATAACTGCTTACCAGGTGCCCCATGCGTTTTTCCCAACTGCTCATCCCCACCCTGAAAGAAACCCCCTCCGAGGCCGAAGTGATCAGCCACCAGCTCCTGCTCCGCGCCGGATTCATCCGCAAACTCTCCTCCGGGATTTACTCCTACCTGCCCCTGGGCCTTGCCGCCATCCGCAAGGTCGAACGCATCGTCCGCGAGGAGATGAACCGGGCCGGGGCCCAGGAGCTGCTGCTGCCCATGGTTCAGCCGGGGGATCTCTGGCAGGAATCCGGGCGGTGGGAAAAGTATGGCCCTGAACTGCTGCGTTTCACCGACCGGCACGGCCGGGAAAGCTGCCTCGGACCAACCCATGAAGAGGTGATCACCGACCTGATCCGGTTCAATGTCCACTCCTACAAGGAACTGCCCCTGAATCTCTACCAGATTCAGACCAAATTTAGGGATGAGATCCGGCCCCGCTTCGGCCTGATGCGCGGCCGGGAGTTCATCATGAAGGACGGCTACAGCTTCGACGCCACCGAGGAAGGGGCGGACGCGACCTACAAAAAGATGCACGAGGCCTACCACCGGATCTTCACCCGTTGCGGCCTCGCCTTCCGGGCCGTGGAAGCGGACACCGGCACCATCGGCGGCAGCTTTTCCCACGAGTTCATGGTCCTGGCCGACACCGGCGAAGACACCATCGTGATCTGCAAGGGATGCGAATACGCGGCCAACATGGAAAAGGCCCGCTGCCGGACCCCGGACGATCCGGCAGCACCGCCCCTGCTCGCCCTTACCAAGGTCGAAACCCCGGGCAAGAAAAAGGTGGCCGCGGTCACGGAATTCCTGAATATTTCAACCAAGGAGCTGGTCAAGACCCTGGTCTACATGGCCGAGGACAAGCCGGTGGCGGTGCTGCTCCGCGGCGATCACGAGGTGCAGACGGTCAAGCTCGCCAATGCCCTGGGGGTGAATACCGACAACCTGCGCCTGGCCGACGACAAGGAGATCTTCGACGCCACCGGCACGCCCAGCGGCTATCTCGGGCCCATCGGCCTGAAAATCCCCGTGCTGGCGGATGAAGAGCTCAGCCGGATGCACAACTTCGCCATCGGCGCGGGCGAAAAGAACTTCCATCTGCTCAATGCCAATCTGGGCCGCGACTTTACCCCGCAGACCATCACCGACCTGCGCCAGGTCACCGGCGAAGACCGCTGCCCGCTCTGCGGCGGGAGCCTGGAGCTGACCCGCGGCATCGAAGTGGGCCACATCTTCAAGCTGGGCACCAACTACAGCGAGGCGCTCAAGGCAACATTTTTGGACAACCAGGGCGCGGAACAGCCCTTCATCATGGGCTGCTACGGCATCGGGGTGAGCCGCACCGTGGCCGCAGCCATCGAGCAGAACCACGACAAGGACGGCATCATCTTTCCGCTGCCCATCGCGCCTTTCCAGGTCATCCTCCTGAACCTCTCCCCCAAGGACGAGGCGATCACCGGTGCGGCCAACACACTGTATGGCCAACTGGGCAAAAGCGGGATCGAAGTCCTGCTGGACGACCGGGACGAGCGGCCGGGCAGCAAGTTCAAGGACGCCGACCTCCTCGGCATCCCCTACCGGGTCATGGTGGGCAAGAGCTTCAGCGAAAAGGGAGAGGTGGAGATCCGGGACCGGGCCACCGGCACCACCCTGAGCCTGCCCCTGGCCGAGGCCGAGGCAAAAATCATTGACCTGGTTCGTTGCGCGCTGACTCCGCCGCAATGACCAGGGCTCAACCGACACCATTACCGCCGGCAGCCGCATGGTTACCATAGAAGCAATAGTAGAACGGGCCAGAGGCTACATGCCCGAGGAAGATCTCGCCCCGCTCATCAAGGCGCATGAATTTGCCACGGAATGGTATTCGGGCAAGCATCGCCTTTCCGGCCGGCCCTTTCTGTACCACGCCCTCATGGTCACCGACATTTTGGCGGCCATGCGCCTGGATGTCCCCACCCTCTGCGCCGGGCTCCTGCACGGCGTGCTCAAGCAAGCCGCCGATCTCAAGGCCACGGAAAAAACCCTGCGCGAGACCTTTGGCGACGATGTCGCCAATATCATCAAGGGCGCCACCAAGATCACCGATGTCCAGTTCAACAGCCACCTCGCCTACCAGGCGGAGAATATCAGGAAGCTGCTCCTGGCCATGTCTTCCGATATCCGGGTTTTGCTGGTCAAACTGGCCGACCGGCTGCACGACATGCAGTCCCTGCGGCATGTCCCGCGGGAGAGACAACTGGAATTTTCCCAGGAGACCATGGAGCTTTATGCCCCGTTGGCCAGCCGGCTGGGCATAGACTGGCTAAAGCGGGAGCTGGAAGACCTTGCCTTTTCCCATCTCCATCCCGACGAATACGAGGATCTCGCCACCAAAATCCATACCTCCCTGGCGGACCGGGAAACCTATGTGGATGAGGTCAAGGCGCTGCTCAACCGGAAACTGGCCGAGCATGGTCTCAAGCAATTCCGGGTGCTGGGACGCCCCAAACATCTGTACAGCATCTACAAGAAGTTGGTGGCCCAGAATATTCCCTTCGAGAAGGTCTACGACAAGGTTGCCTTCCGGATCATCGTTTCCTCGGTCAAGGAGTGCTACGAGGCTCTGGGCATCATCCACTCGCTGTGGCCCCCGGTGGATGGGCGCTTCAAGGATTTCATCAGCACCCCGAAAGGCAACATGTATCAGTCGCTGCACACCTCGGTGGTTGGTCTGCGCGGGGAATTCATGGAGGTCCAGATCCGCACCGAGGAGATGGATCAGGTCGCCAAGGAAGGCATTGCCGCCCACTGGGCCTACAAAGAAGGCAAGGCCATCACCACCAAGGACGCCAGGCTTTTCAAATGGCTCAAGCAACTGGTCTCCACCCTCCAGGAAATGGAAGACCCCAGGGAGTTTCTGGATGCGGTCAAGGGCGAACTCTACGAGGAAGAGATCTTCGTGCTGACCCCCAACGGGGAGGTAAAGGAATTTCCCAAGGGCAGCACCCCCATCGACTTTGCCTACAGCATCCATACCGAGGTGGGGAATCGCTGCACCGGCGCCAAGATCAACGGACTCATCGCCCAGCTCAAAACCCAGCTCAAGAACGGCGATCTGGTCGAGATCCTCACCTCGCCCAAGCAAAAACCGAACCGCTCCTGGCTCGGCCTCGTCAAAACCGCCCGGGCCAAAAGCCGGATCCGTCAATGGCTCAACCAGGAGGAACGGGAAAAAACCCTGCAGGTCGGACGGGAAATTTGCGACCGTGAACTGAAGCGGCACAACCTCAGCCTGAAAAAGATGATCAAGACCGGCCACCTCAGGGAGCTCCTCAAAACCCTTGCCTGCAACTCCCTTGACGACCTCATGCGCCGTGTCGGCTCAGGGAAAATGACGGTTCAGGCCATTATCAAGGAGATGCAACCCGAGGAAATCCGGGAAACCCTGCCCGAGGATATTGTTCCGGAAACAGCTCCGGCCAGGGGAGGAAAACAACAGGACAAGGACAACATCATCCTGGTGAGCGGCGCGGACAATGTCCTCACCAAGATCAGCCATTGTTGCATGCCGGTGCCCGGCGATGAGATCGTGGGCTTCATCACTTCGGGCCGGGGCATTTCCGTGCACAAGGTTTCATGCCCCAACCTCGCGGCCTCGGACCAGCAACGGCTTATCGCGGTCAACTGGGCGGAAAACATCAAGGCCACCCACCGGGCCCAGATTCAGGTTGTCGCCCGGGACCAGAAAGGGTTGCTGGCCACGCTCAGCAATGCGATCAGCCACGACGACGCCAACATCCTCACCCTTGAAGCCACAACCTCAAGCGGCGGAATCGCCAAGCTCTCCATAATCGTTGAGATAAACAGCCGGGAACATCTCTTGCGCCTGTTGCAGCATGTGCAGCAGCTTGACGGTGTCCTGGAAGCCAGGAGAGCTTAGAGGGGCTTGGTTTTCTGCCTGCCGCAGGCAGGGAGTGAAGTTGAACCACCGCCGGGACTGATCCAGCCAGGGATTTCCCAAATACAAACAAAAAAAAGCCCCTGCTTCCTAACGGGGGAGCAGGGGCTGAAAACATCAATGCCGGAGAATATCAGGCAGGCTTGACCACGGCGCCGGAACGGATACAACGGGTGCAAACACGAACCTGCATGCCATTGCCACCGGAGGTGGCCATTCTAACCCGCTGCAGATTCGGCAGCCAGCGCCTTCTGTTCTTGTTGTTGGCATGGCTGACATTATTACCGGTGGTCGGGCCTTTTCCACAAATCGCACATTTTTTTGACATGACAAACTCCTTTAACAAACCGCACCAGCGGGCATCTTGAAATCACCAGACAGAGACAGCCTGAGTTCTCCCGGCCGATCCCTTTTCAAAGAGGAAAATGTATACACCTTCTCCCATCACTTGACAAGTATTTTGTTCTCTTTTTTTATCCACCGAAAGAAAACGCGACAACAACAAAAAGATCGGAACAAACCAGAAAAAGAAGTGTCTCCCCAACAGACGGGATCACTGGCAATGCTTCCCCGGCGCCCCTTGAACACAACCCGGCGCACACCCCGCCAAAACGCATCCGGAGATGGGACACCCCCCCCTGCGGGGAGTTTTTTATTGACAGCTCAAGGCAAACACAGGTAGAGATTACAGACTATAAATCTAACAGGTTATACCCTATTACAATACAGGGCTGTCCGTCTTTCCCCCAGCCCCTCCTTCCCAAAAAAATCCTCGTCACAAGGCGCATATGAAAAAAACAGAAAACATGGTGTGGCGTTTTTTTGCATCGGTCAGGCTTGCCCTTTTTACCCTGCTGATCCTTGCCACGACCTCCGTAATCGGCACGCTTATTCCCCAAAAAAACCCGCTCGATTTCTACATCGAGTCGTTTGGGCAACGCACCGCGCAGTTCTTTCAACTGCTCGATGTGCCGGACATGTACAACTCCTGGTGGTTTCTCTCCCTTCTTTCCCTGTTCAGCATCAACCTCATCGTCTGCACCATCGACCGACTCCCCAACGTCTGGCAGATGGTGGTGCTGAATAATCTGGAAACCGACCCCGAACGGCTGGAAAAAATGCCGCAGCGCCAGCTTTTCCATGCCCGCGGAAGCACCGCCGACCTGACGGAAACAGCCATTGCCCTTCTTGCCAAGAACGGCTGGAAAGCCGCACATGAACACAAACCGGACGGTTCGCTCATCTTTTCCCAGAAAACCCCGTGGAGCCGTCTGGGCGTTTACGCGGTGCACCTGAGCATCCTCGTCATCTTCGCCGGGGCCATCATCGGCTCCCTGCTCGGCTTCAAGGCGGGCGTTATGATTCCAGAGGGGAGCGCCAGCGACACCGTCTACGAAAGCGGAACAGGAACCCCCATCCCCCTTGGTTTCACCGTGCAGTGCGACGATTTCAATGTCGCATATTACGCGGACGGGGCAACCCCGAAGGAGTTCCGCTCCATCCTCACCGTACAGGAAAACGGAAAAACCACGATTGACAAGCGCTCCATTATCGTCAACGACCCCTTGAACTACAAGGGAATCACATTCTACCAATCAAGCTACGAACCCATGCAGGGGTTCAACGTGGTCATCACCAACACAAACACCAAGGCCAGCCAATCCTTCCAGATTCCCTTCGGCCAGAAAATCAGTTGGACCGAAGGAGGTATCGACTTCGGGATTATCAACCAGGAAGTGCGCAGCCGCATGGGAGATGTCAACCGGCTGAAGGTCTGGTTCTCCGACGGACAGGGAGAACCCAGCATTTTCTGGATGGACAACAACGCAATCCAGACCATCACCAACCCGGCAGCGACCTACGAATTCGCGGCAAGCCAGGTGTACGCCACCGGCCTGCAGGTCGCCAAGGATCCCGGAGTATGGACCGTCTATGCAGGATGCACCCTGATGCTGATTGGCCTCTACGTGGCTTTCTTTCTTTCACACCGGAGAATTTGGGTTTATATTACCAATGAAGAGAATGGGGACCGCTGCCGAATCCTGGTTTGCGGGGCCAGCAGCAAAAACAAGATCGCTTTTGAAAAAGAATTTGCCGCCCTAATCCAGGGCTTCACGAACGACTCCTCGTTTCAAAACGCTTAAGGATCCGCCATGAATAGTTCACAACTCCTGGGCATTACAACGTTTGCGTACCTGTTCTCCGCAGTACTGTACATTGCCATCTTGGTCTTCCGGGCCAAAAAAATCGGGCTTTTCGCCACGCTGGTTACCGCCGCGGCGTTCCTGGTCAACACCGCAGGCATTGGCCTGCGCTGGTACGAATCGCACCAGATGGGGATCGGTTACGCGCCCCTTTCCAACATGTACGAGTCCCTGGTCTTTTTTGCCTGGTCCATCGCCCTCGTGTATCTCTTCATGGAAATACGCTACAAAAACCGCTTACTCGGTGCGTTTTCCATGCCCTTTGCCGCTCTGGCCATGATCTTGGCAGGCCTCAAAAACCCGGATATCAAACCGCTCATCCCGGCCTTGCAGAGCAACTGGCTCATCGCCCATGTCATCACATGCTTTATCGGCTATGCTGCCTTTGCGGTTGCCAGCGGCATGGGGATCATGTATCTGGTCAAGGATCGAAAGACGGATAAGACCGCTGGCCCCCTCATCGCCTCTCTCCCTGAGCTCAAGGTGATCGACGACATCATTCACAAAACCCTGGTATTCGGCTTCTTATGGCTCACCGCGGGTATCATCACCGGCGCCGTCTGGGCGAATTCGGCTTGGGGCACCTACTGGAGCTGGGATCCCAAGGAAACCTGGTCGCTGATTACCTGGTTTATCTACGCGGCAACCCTCCATGCCCGATTCACCAGAGGATGGGGAGGCCGCCGCATCGCCTGGCTGGCCATCGGGGGCTTTGTTTCGGTGATGTTCACCTACTATGGCGTCAATTATCTGCTTTCCGGTCTCCACAGTTACGGCGGCAACTGACGAGCCGAAACGCGTATTCCATTCTTCCTGCTTGACAAGGCTCGGCAAGTGGGTTTATAAAACAACACTTGTAATTGAATGGGGATTCATAAACCCAATTTATAAACCAACCGTATTAGGGAGAAGCATCATGAAAAAATCCGTTCTCTGTTCCGTAGCCTTCGCGCTGGTCTTGGGCTTTGCAGCCACCTCGGCACTTGCCGCCGACGTTGTCACCTATCCCGCGGCAAAAGCACCGATGGGCAAGGTCACCTTCAACCACAAAGACCATGGCACCAAGCTTGGCGATTGCGCCAAGTGCCACGAAGGCACTCCGGCAAAAATCGCGATCAACAAAGAGGCTGCACATGGCAAAGCCTGTCTTGATTGCCATAAAGCGATGAAGCAGGGCCCTGTCAAGTGTGCTGAATGCCACAAGAAGTAAATATTCGCGCGTAGCATGGATATAAAAAAAGGCTACTCGAACGAGTAGCCTTTTTTTATTGTTTTTGCCTTGAACGACACAGACTTGGTTACGCAGAACCTCTCTGCATACCCCGTACGGTTTCCCCCCAGCGACTATGAAACATAGTACCCTACTCCTCGCATGCATCCTGCTTCTGCAGAACACGGCCGCCCACTGCGCGGAAAACAGCCCGGCAAAAAAAGCTGACCATCCCCCTGTTGCCCCATCGGTTATCATCCTGAAAAGCGAGTCAGGAAAAAGGCCTGCCGTCTTTCCCCACGCCAAACATCAGGCCAAGCACGACTGCGACACCTGTCACAAAAACGAAAACTTCCCAACGGACAAAAAATGGGATCTCAAGACCGGGCATGCCCTCTGCATGGGGTGTCACAAGGCAAAAAACGAAGGCCCGACCAAATGCAGCAACGCCTGTCACCAATGAACCAGCGGACTATTTTCCGGGACAAAAAAAGGCTGCTCGGTTGAGCAGCCTTTTTTCTTGCCTTCCGCCATTCCTGCAACCAAGGGTCAACCATCAGTTCTTTCTCAACGCAACTGGCCGCTCACTCCTGATCACAGAAACCATGCCCTGCGACGCTCATCTTTTTCGGCGTCTCAGCACCTCGCCTCAGGCTCAACCCCGTTACCCTGCCTTGCCAGGGATACCACGCTGCAAATGGCGGCAATGGCGGAAAACGGGCCCAACAGCAGAAACAGGGCAAAGGTCGCTATTCCCCACAACGCCTCGCTGATCCGGCGAAAAGAATCCCTGGCCGAGACACTTCCCATCGCTTCTTCCGCGCCCAAACCGCCGAGACTGATCTTATCCAGAAACTGTGTGATGGTGGTCATTGTCGTTCTCCTTGTTAAAAACACAAGCCGAGTACCGCTCAGGCAGCAACATCTCCCGATCTCTGCTCAACACTGATCTTTCTGGGAACAAGCCCGCTGGACATGAAGGCAGTACACTGCTTTCTTTTCTCAAAGGGGCAGTCGGCAATGTTCCAGCAGGGGGTGTACTGCAACAACTTTTTTATAGCGGCGATGCTGATGCCATGCTCATGGATCATGTCGCGCAGGCATTGAATCCACTTTATGTCGTCCATGGTGTAGTAGCGCCACTGCCCGTTGCGCAAAGGCTTGATCAGGTTTTCCCTTTCGTAGATCCTCAGGGTCCGCGGGTGCACTTCCAGCATTTTGGCCGCAGTTCCTATGGTGAAGATTGCTTTATTGTCAGATATCATCGTCTCTACTCCGGTTTGAACCTCCCGCGGGCGGTATATCCCGCCCGCGGGGGGTCATTTGTCTTTATTCAGCCTCGCGCGGGCAGTGATCAATGATGACCGCTGGGCCGGAAAGCCTTGCCAAAAAACCGCTCCCCAAGGAGGAACCCGAGACCGACAACACCGAAACCACCCAGGGCGATCATAAATTCGGCCACGGAGGGGATATAGGAAAGGTAGGTCGGCAGGTCGTCAAAGCCGTTATAGATCGGCACGATCTGGCCGGCGACCACGATATCGAAGCGCTGGAAGTACGCACCGACCAACACCATGAGGGCAGCAGCGGAGAGGGCCTGCTGGCTCTTCATCCGGGAGAGGGTCATGATCACGATGGGGGCAAGCATGCCGACCACGGTTTCGAATACCCAGAAATTCATGGCAAGCGGGCCCTGGATCAAGCTCAGGGCGGCAAGCCGGGCTTCCTCGGTGCCACCGGAAAAGGCGGCGATGAATTTCCAGATGGTGGCGATGGCCAGCAGCACGAGGGTGCTGAACATGACCTTGCCGGCGCCCTGGAGACCTTCACGGGTGGATTGGCTCATTTCCTCGCCCCGCATCTTATAGGCCCAGTCGCTGAACAGGATGATCGCGGCGGAACCGGTCATAACCGCGGAAGCAAGAAAATAGATGGGCAACTGGGAACCGTACCAGAAAGGCCGTGCGGAAAGGGTCGCAAACACGGCGCCCAGGTTGGTGTTCGCCGCAAGCTCAGCCAGGGCGCCAAGTACGCCAAGGGTAACAGCCAGAGAGTATTTTTTGGTCAGGATCAGGTAAAATTCCACAAACATGAAGCCCACGGCCATGCTGTACAGGGTTCCCATCCACCAGATGTTGGAGGTCAGATTCGGGGAAAGCATGTTGTAGAGGAGCATGCGATGGGGATTTTCAAGCTCAAGGCCGATGATAAGGAACCCGCCGAAGATGACAACGATGGAGAGATATACCATCCGGTTGGCGAGCGCGGTCAAACGGTTGTGCCCGAAAATGTGGCTCAGCACGGCCAGCAGACAGAGCCCCGTGGAGATAATGGCGAAATAGGCATAATTCGCGATCAGGATCCCCCAAGGCATCTCCCGGGTGTTGGCAAAGGCATGTTCATGCCCGATAACCTGGGCATACAGACCGGCGCCGACACCGACCAGGACCAGGATCGCGCACAGGATGGTGGCTTTGGTCACGGTCGGGGTAGCGACCTTTTCCTCTGCCACCTCAGCGAGTGAGAATGTGTTCAACATGATTTTTCCTCCCTAAATTTTTTACCTGCAAATTAACAGTTAGTGTAACTCACTCCCGGCCAGGGAGTTATTCCTGCAAACTTCGTTTAATTTTCGATCTCAGCCTGTACTCAAACAGTTGCTGGTATTTTCTGGAGCAGAGGCTACTTTCCGGGCCGCCACCCGTTGATTGAGGAGTTTCTCCCCTCCAGAACATTTTCCGCCAACTCTCCCCGGCCACCTCCTTTTCTGTGCATTCGCTTGTTCGGCAATGGGCTTTTTTTCACACTGCATCCCATGTCGGCAATATCAATGAGCAAAGTGCGTGCCACAACAAGTCGATCCACCTCATTTTTTAGAAAAAATTCAGTTTCCCATAGAGAAGCAAGGAGTTAGAGTTTTACAACTACAGATTTCATATCTATAGCGGACATATGATGTTACAGGTTATTTAACACGCTGGGCTATTTTTGATCTATCTCCCGTGCCACAATGGACGCAAAACGATCCACACGCCAACAATAAAACAAAATCGCCCATAAAAGCCAAAAAATACACAATTACATGGCGATACGACACTCAGTCGCCATACCATTACCGCATTACCTCCCCCAGGCCGCTTCAACACATGTCTGTTTTTTATTTATCAAAATCAATGAGATAGACCAAAAACGGCGCAACATACGCCTCCTGAGACACCAACACCCGTCGGCATGACTCTCCCTGGGGGGATCAAATCTCCATCATTTCCGGACACAACTCAGTGGAATAGAGCGACGAACAAAAAAAGGGAAACAGCAGGAATACCGACACCCTCACACCCCGGACTCTTTTACACATGGACGCAAGGGCACACAAATCGGCAGGACAGAATGGAAGGCGAGAGCTCACCTATTATTTGACAATACGGATTGTAATACGACCGCGAGGGGGCCCAGGATTTCCTGAACCAAGAACCTGTTGTTGACAGGTCCGCGAAGAACAGCAGAAAAGAGGCAACCCAAACAAAAAAGCGGAAAGCCCAAGCACCCCGAGGCTTTCCGCTTCAAAAAAAACAGAGCAGACCACAACCCCTTTCGCCTGCTCGCAATCGCGGCAGACGAAAGGATTGAAACACCGAGAAAATCAATGCTTGCCGGAAGCCTTGCCCTGGGGCGCGGGACCGGTCAGTTTATTGTATCCCTTCACGCCCACATGGCAGGTGGCGCAACGGGTGTTGGAGGCAAAAGCCATCTGCCCGTCATGGCAGGCGCCGCAGTATTTCCCTTTATACAAGGACGCCATGGTGAAATCCGCCTTCTGCTCGGCAGCTCCGGCTGCCATCTCAAAGAGTGTGTCATGACACATGTCACAGGAAAGACCGGCGTCCATGGTATGGGTTTTATGGTAAAACACCACGCCCTTCACGGGTTTTGTCCAGATAATGGGCGCCTTCGGCCCATAGGTATCCTCATCGTAGGCTTCCTCGCCAAAGGACTGGCTGGAAAAAACCAGGAGGCCGATCACCGCCGCCAAGCCCACCATATTCATTACGCTCTTATTATTGCGTTTCATTACGGCCCTCTCCGCTGTTTGGTTAATCATTCATGTAGAACACGTTGGGCATGGCGCCGGTTTCAGGACGAAGAACCCAAACAACCTTCTCAGGCGTATGGATCAGCTTGTACGCCTCACTGTCGTAATTGGTGAGATCCCCGAATACGCGAACGTCAGCCGGACAGGCAGCGGAGCACGCCGTCGTGCTTTCGCCCTTGGACAGGCGGGTGTCGAAACAAAAATTGCACTTGTCAACGGCCCGGTTCTCTTCCTTAAAATAACGGGCATTGTAGGGACAGGCAGCCATGCAGGTCTTACAGCCGATGCAGCGCTTGTAATCCATCATGACGATCCCGTTTTTCTTGTCCTTGTATGTTGCGGTGGTGGGGCACACCCGGACACAGGGCGGACGATTGCAATGGTTGCAGAGCACCGGCATGAAGACCCGCTCTTTCGCTCCCCTGCCAATCGCCCGCTCCTGCTGGAGAATGGTGGTGCGGTAGCCGTAGGAAGGCACGTTATTGGTTTTCACACAGGCTTCCATGCAGCGCTCACAGTCGATACAGCGATTCTGCCGCATGACCATGGTGTAATGGGGGCTGTACGGAAAACTTCCGGCAACGGGCACCGGTCCCATGGCGCTCTCGGCCTTCCGCGCGGAGGTCAGGGAAAGCACGGACCCTCCGACAAAAACACCGGTTACCGCCAACCCAAAGCGAAGGAATCGGCGGCGCTCCTCGGAAGGAAGGTTTTCAACCCCCTCATTCTCGAGTTTTTCAAGATCATCTATCTTCATTCTCACGTCTCCTCAGTTATTTCAGAAGGGTGCTCGACCTCTTCCACCCTTCGGGAATCGGACAACCCGAAAGGCACTTAAGCAATTAATCTCTGGATTAATTGCCGATGGGCAAATTTGGCCCATTGTAATTTGACAAACCCGCATGTCAAGATAATTTTCAAGATCTCCGGTCAAACATTTCCATGTTTCCACGCTATTTCGGCTTCTACATTACGGCCATTTTCCCAGGCACCGACAAAAAACGCCCTCATGTCCGCCTTTCGACAAGCGTATTTTGTTTTTTTTTGCTATTACTTTAGAGTAAGTCAAGAATGATTCTTAACAATAGCCCAAAGCACACGCGCCCACGCATCAGCAATGGACACAAAAAAACAGCCCTCTTCTTCCGCCGTTCAGGAAGCGGTTTTCACCGTAAATGAAAACTGGCAAATCACCTCCTTCAACGAAGCTGCGGAAAAACTCATGGGTCTCACCGCCCAAGAAACCATCGGCAAGAGCTGCCAGGACGTTTTCAGCGGCTCGGACAGATTCGTTTCCATGTGCAAACTGTACGGCCCATTGGCCGCGGGCCGCGCCATGCACGGGCTGCGGGTCGTGCTGCCCAAGCCAGACAGCACGGAATCAACCATTCTCCTGGTAACGGCGATTCCTGTTCCCGACAAAAACGGCAAACTCTCCGGCGCAATCATTACTGCCCGCGACGCCAACGATCCGGGCCAGATCTATCCCTTGGTCATGGACAGCATCGCAGACGGCGTCTTCACCGTGGACAAACGATTCCGCATCACCTCCTTCAACAAGGCGGCGGAAAACATCACCGGCTGGACCGCCCAAGAAGTAGTCGGGGTCTCCTGCAATACCATTTTCAAGTCCAATATCTGCGGCGCGGACTGCATCCTGGCCCAGAGCGTCAACGAAGGAAAATCCATCATCAACCGTTCCATCTACATCAAAGGGAAAAATGGCCGGACCATTCCCATCAGCATCAGCGCCTCGCCGCTCATCGATCCGGAAGGCCAGGTCATCGGCGGGGTTGAGACCTTCCGAGACATTACTTCCAGCCTGCAACAGAATCTCATCCTGGACAGCATTGCCGACGGTGTCTTCACCGTGGACCGGAACTGGTATCTGACCTCTTTCAACAAGGCGGCGGAAAGTATCACCGGCTGGAGCAAGGATGAGGTTCTCGGCAAGCCCTGCAGCTCCATTTTCCATTCCAGCATCTGCGGAGAGGCCTGCATTCTCGCCCAAAGCGTGGAAAGCGGCAAGCCCATCGGCAACCGCTCCATCTTCATCAAGGGCAAGGACGGGGAGACCATCCCGATCAGCATCAGCGCCGCCCCGCTCACCGACCCGGACGGCGACGTGATCGGCGGGGTGGAAACCTTCCGCGACCTGACCTCGGTCATGACCAAGGATCTGGTGCTGGAAAGCATCGCCGATGGGGTGTTCACCGTGAACCGCAGTTGGAAGATCACCTCCTTCAACCGGGCGGCCGAACTGATTACGGGCTGGAAACGGCAGGATGCCATCGGCAAGTCGTGCAGCGATGTGTTCCATTCCAGCATCTGCGGCGAAAACTGCGCCATTGCCCAAAGCCTTTACAGCGGCAAGCCCGTGGCCAACCGCTCCATCTTTGTCAAGAACATCGACGGCAAACAGATCCCCTTAAGCATCAGCGCCGCGCCGCTTCTTGACCACGAAGGCAACGTCATCGGCGGAGTGGAAACCTTTCGGGATCTGAGCGTGGTCACGGAACTGCGCAAGCAGCTTTCCCGGCGCTACACCTTCGGCGAGATCCTCAGCAAGAGCGCCTCCATGCAGCGGATCTTCAGCATCCTGCCCGAGATCGCCCACAGCGAAAGCAATGTCCTGGTCCTCGGCGAATCGGGCACAGGTAAAGAGCTGGTGGCCCGCGCCATCCACACCTCGAGCCGGCGCAACAAAGGCCCCTTCATGGCGGTCAACTGCGGCGCCCTGCCGGAAACCTTGCTTGAGTCCGAGCTTTTCGGCTACAAGGCCGGCGCCTTCACCGACGCCAAGCACGACCGGCCAGGCCGCTTTGCCAGCGCCGAAAAAGGCACCCTGTTCCTCGACGAAATCGGCGACATCCCTGCCTCCCTCCAGGTCAAGCTCCTGCGGGTTCTCCAGGAAAAGGTGTATGAACCCCTGGGCTCCAACAAACCGGTCAAGGCCGACGTGCGGATCATCGCCGCCACCAACCGTAACCTGCAGCAGCTTGTCCAGGAAGGGCTTTTCCGGGAAGACCTCTTCTATCGCCTAAACGTGGTGAAGATCCTCCTCCCCCCCCTGCGGGAACGCATGGAAGACGTGCCCATGCTGGCCGAACATTTCATCAAACAATTCAGCAATCAGCAGGGCAAGGATATCGTCGGGATTTCCGATGAAGCCTTAAGCATTCTCATGCGCTACGGCTTCCCCGGCAATATCCGCGAGTTGGAAAACATCATCGAGTACTCCTTCATCCTCTGCCATGGCGGCTTCATCCGGCCGGAACATCTCCCCGAACCTTTTGCCCCCAAAAGCCAGGACAGTCCGCACTCCGGCCCCATCCCTCTCCACAAACCGCTGCCCCTTGAGGAGATCGAAAAACAGGCGATCTTTCAATCCCTGGAACGGAATCACTGGCGGCGGATGAACACCTGCCGGGAGCTGGGCATCTCCAAGGACACCCTGCGCCGGAAGATCGAGCGATACGGACTGAAGAATCCCTTTGGCGAGGACCTTGGCGACTGACCGTAGCCTTGCGCCGCCACTCGTTTTCGACACAACATGGATGAGGGGCCTTCGAGGGTTCGCCGGACACCATACTCCACCGATGCACAGGTACCCCCCGCACATCGCGGCCACACATAGGCCGACGATTCCCGCTTAATTCCCGCTTGAGACTTTTTCACACGACCCGCAGGCGTGGGCTTGGCCTTCTTACCCCAAGATCCCGATGGTTTTGCGAAAGCGGACCAGCGTGATGCCGAAAAAAACCGCCCCTATCACAACGAGAATGGCGCATTGCGGCCATACCACATCGAGGCCTGCCCCCCGATAGAGAATCGCCTGGGCCAATGAGACAAAATGGGTGGTCGGCGCTATCTGCATTATACCTTGAATCCAATCTGGCATGCTTTCGCGCGGGGTGACGCCGCCGGAGAGCATCTCCAGCGGCATCAGGACAAGCATTAACAGCAGCCCGAACTGCGGCATGGAGCGCGCGATGGTGCCCATGAAAATACCCATGGAGGTCGTGGCGAACAGATGCAGCGCGGTGCCGGCCAGAAACAGGACGAGTGAGCCTTCAATGGGCACGGACAAGAGCCCCTGCACCACAAAAATCAAAGAAAAAGCACAGGCAACAAGCACCACCAGCCCCATGGCCCAGACCTTGCTCGTCATGATCTCACAGGGCGTCACCGGCATGACCAGCAGATGCTCAATGGTGCCGTGCTCCCGTTCACGGATCAGAGCGGCGCCGGTGAGCACGATGGAGAGCATGGTGACGTTGTTGATGACCTCCATCACCGCCCCGAACCAGGACTGGGTCAGGGACGGGTTGAAGCGCGCCCTCAAGGCCAAATCCACCGGCGGCGCCGCACCCCCGCGATAACGCTGGACGAACTCGGTCACCTCGCTGGTGATCATGGTCTGGATATAGCCGCTGCCGGTAAAGGCCTGGCTCATGCGGGTCGCATCGACATTGAGCTGAATCGTCGGTTGCCGCCCTGCCAGCAGATCGCGCTGAAACTCCGGGGGGATGTTCAAAGCAAAGGTATCAAGACCACCATCCATCCTGGCATCCATCTCGCCCTGGGTAATCATCACCGGCGCGAGAAAATGGGGGGGATAAAAGGCGTCAACGATCCGCGCCGACAGCGGCGAGCGGTCTTCGTCAACGATGGAGATCGGCGCCTTGTTGAGGGTCTCCGGCATTGCCGTGGCGGCCGAGTAGATCGCCGCCGTGAAGGCAAAGAGGATCAACCCCAGCATGATCGGGTCACGACCCAGGCTGCGCAATTCCTTGATGCCCAGATGACGAATGGTGTCGAAACGCATATTCAGGTCTCCTGTTTTCGCAACAACAGCGCGCATAGCCCGATCAGCACGGGAACGGCCAGGATGAGCGGCAGGAAGGATGCCTGAAGGTCCGCAAAACCAAGCCCCTTGGAAAATGTGCCGCGGGCAATGACCAGGAAATACGTGGTGGGGTAGATGGCACCGATCATCCTGCCCACCCCCTCCAGTGAGGAGACCGGGTCGGTCATGCCGGAGAACTGTACGGCGGGCAGGATGGTGAGCACTGCCGTGCCGAAGATCGCCGCAATCTGGCTGCGCACAAAGGTGGAGAACAGCAACCCCATGGCGGTGGCGGAAATGACATACAGCAGTGCCGCCGCCGATAAGGCAAGAAAGCTCCCCCGCATCGGCACGCCGAAAACAGTCACCGCAAGCAAGGCCATGAGCAAAAAATTCACCATTGCCAGCCCGATGTAGGGCAGTTGCTTGCCGAGCAGAAACTCAAGCCGCGTAACCGGCGTGACATAGAGGTTGACGATGGAGCCGAGCTCTTTTTCCCGCACCACGCTGAGCGCGGTGAGCATCGCCGGAATCATCATCAGCAGCAGGGGAATCACCGCCGGAACCATCGCCACCAGGCTCTTGACATCGGGGTTGTAGCGAAAGCGCGTTTCGATGTTGACCAGACCAACGGAACGGGACTGGCCAAGCTTGCGCGCGGCCAGGTCGGCCAGCCAGTGGGCATGCATCCCGCTCACATAGCCCTGGATGGTTTCGGCCCGCTGCGGCATGGCGCCGTCGATCCAGGCCCCGATCGCCACCGGGGTGGAGCGGTCCAGATCGCGGGCAAATCCCGGAGGTATTTCCAGGGCCAGGCTGATCTCGCCGGCCCGCATGCGCCGGTCGAGATCGGCGCAATCGACAATTGGCGCATGCTCGATGAAATAACTCGAACCGGCAAGATTGAGCGCATAATCGCGGCTGGTCGAGGTCTGGTCGCGATCGAGTACGGCAAAGGCCAGATCCTCCACATCCATGGTGATGCCGTACCCCATGATCAGCATCAGAATGACGCTGCCGAGCAGCGCCAAGGTGGCCCGAATCGGATCCCGGTGGAGTTCCATCCCCTCGCGCCGGCTGTAGCTGAACAGGCGGCGGAGGCTGAAGCCGATTTTTTTATTGGGGTTGGTTATGCCGCTGGGCGGCGGCACGGGAGGGACCATGGCCGCGGCTGTCGGCGGCTCAGGAGTCTTTCTCCCGGGCGCCGCATCTTCCAGATACCCGATAAATGCCTCTTCCAGCGTTGATGTCCCGCGTTTTTGCATGAGCGCGGCGGGCGTATCGCTGACCAGCACCTGCCCGGCATGCATCAGCGAGATGCGGTCGCAGCGTTCGGCTTCGTTCATGAAATGGGTGGAGATGAAGATGGTGACCCGGTCGCGGCGGGCAAGATCGATCAACATTTGCCAGAAACCATCCCGGGCGATCGGGTCAACCCCAGAGGTGGGCTCATCGAGGATCAGCATCTCCGGTCGATGGATCATCGCCACCGCCAGGGAGAGCCGCTGGCGTTGCCCCAGGGGAAGACTTCCGGGCAACGCGGCCATGACTCCGGTCAGGCCGAAACGGCTGGCCATTTCATCCACGCGTCCGGAAATCTGCTCCGCCGGGACGCAGAAAAGCCGGGCGTGCAGGGTCAGATTCTGTTCCACGCTCAGCTCGGAATAGAGAGAGAAGGACTGGGTCATGTACCCGACCCGCCGCCGGGTTTCAAGATCCTTGGAGTCTACCCCCTGACCGAACAGCCACGCCTCTCCCTCGCTGGCCGTCAGCAGGCCGGTCAGCATCTTCATGGTCGTAGTCTTGCCGCAGCCGTTGGAGCCCAAGAAACCGAAAATCTCGCCGCGGGCGATGCGGAAACTCACCCGGTCCACCGCAGTGAAGTCGCCGAAACGCATGGTCAGACTCTTTGCCTCGATCGCTATCTCGTCGCCATCGGTTGCGCGGGGCGGAATCCGCACCGGTTGGTGGCCGGCGCGCTTTTCTTCCGGCAGCAGGAAGATGAAGGCCCCCTCCAGGGTATCGCTGGCGGTGCGGTCAAGCAGTTGCCGAGGGGTGCCGGCGGTCAGCACCCGCCCGCCATCCATGGCCACCAGCCAGTCGAAGCGGGCCGCTTCTTCCATGTAGGCTGTGGCCACCAGCACGCTCATGCCGGGTTGTCCGGCGCGAATGCGGCCGATCAGCTCCCAGAACTGGCGGCGCGAGAGCGGATCGACTCCGGTGGTGGGTTCATCGAGGATCAAGAGATCGGGATCGTGGATGAGCGCACAGCAGAGGCCGAGCTTTTGCTTCATGCCGCCGGAAAGCTTGCCGGCCGGGCGATCCCGAAAAGGCGAGAGTCCGGTGCTTGCGAGCAGGTCGTGGATGCGGCGGTGGCGTTCGTCGCTGTCCTGGGCGAACAAGCGGCCGAAGAAATCGATATTTTCAAATACCGACAGCGTGGCGTAGAGATTCTTGCCCAGCCCTTGGGGCATGTAGGCAATGCGCGGACAGACAGTCTTCCGGTGATGCGCCTCAGCCATGTCGCCGGCCAGCACCTCGATCCGGCCGGCCTGAATGACGCGGGCGCCGGCGATCAGCGAAAACAGGCTGGATTTGCCGACCCCGTCCGGCCCGATCAGGCCGACCATTTGCCCTGTCGGCAGATCGAGGGTGACCCCGTCCAAGGCAAGCGTCTTGCCGTAACGCAAACTGACATCGGTTACCCTCACGACCGGCGCGATTCCTGCCGCAACAGAGGAAGGAGCCGCCAGGTCGCCGGTCATTGCGGCAGCCTCACCTGGAGAGCTGCCGGCCATTCACGCTGCGGATCGAGCCGCACATAGGCCATGCCCGGCAACCCGGTCTTGACCTGATGAATATGTTTGTTGAGCAGCTCCGGAGCGATTTGCGCCTTGACCCGAAACATCAGCTTCTGCCGCTCGCTGGCGGTTTCCACGGTTTTGGGGGTGAACTGGGCCACGTCGGCAACAAAGGAAATCGTCGCCGGGATGACGTACTCGGGCGCGGCATCGAGCACCAACCGCGCCTCCGAGCCGATCGCCACCCGGCCGCCGGCAGCGGTGGGCAGGAAAAAGGTCATATACACATCGCTCAGATCGAGCAGATTGAGAATCTTGCCTCCGGCGGCGACCACCTCGCCGGGCTGAGCAATGCGATACTGCACGCGACCGTCGCGGGTCGCCTTCAAGGCGCTGTCGTCGAGGTCTGCCTGAAGCCGCTCTATCGTGGCCCGCGATGCCTCAACAACCGACTGCGACTCAATCTCCTGGGATTTGGCCGTGGCGATCGCGGCTTCCGCCGCTGCTATCTGCGCGTTGGCCGCACGGATTGCCGCTTGGCTGCTCAAGGCCTGCGCGCGGTCGTCGTCCAGTTCCTGGGTGGCGATGGCCCCGATGCCGGCCAGGGATTCCGAACGCGATAGACGTTTTAAAGCCGCATCATATTCGGCCTCGCGTTCTGCGAGGAGCGCCATGGCAGCGGCTTTCTCACTCCGGCGCTGCACCACTTGGCTTTGCACGGTTTGCACACCGCTTTCCGCCTTGCGCAGATACGCTTCCGCCTCACGATGCTGGGCAGCGAGCGACTCGGTATCCATGCGCGCAACAATCTGCCCGGCAGTGACACAGTCGCCTTCCTTCACCAGAATGGCCTTGATCCGCCCCGCCGTCTTGGCGGCGATGTCGATTTCAACCGCCTCGATGCGGCCATTGCCGCTGGCAAGCCCGATTTCCCGATCCTTGCCGGCAAACATTCGCCAGCCGATGCCCCCCAGAACAGCCAGAAGCAGGAACCCGGCAACCGCGATCAGCCATCTTCTCTGTTGCCCTGCCATAACAATGCTCCTTTTCCGGCCGTGGTTCATTCTTCACCTCGGCCGCTGCTCACGGAATGTATGGCGCAGACGCGACTTCCCCCCCGCCACCGAGCACTTTGTATAATGTTACCATATTCAGCAGCCGGGTCAAACGAGTGGCGATCAGCTCCTGCTGCGCGCCATACAGCGAACGCTGGGAATCGAGCACGGCCAGATAGCTGTCAACCCCTTTTTCATAGCGGGCTTGGGAGAGACGGTGACTCATGGCGGTGGCGTCGGTGAGGGACTGCTGCGCCGTCAGTTGCTCATCGATGGTTCCCCGCCGGGCAAGGGCGTCGGCCACTTCCCGGAAGGCGGTTTGGATCGCTTTTTCGTAACGGGCCAGGGCGATATCCCGGTCCACCTCCGCCACCTTCAGGCTGGCCCATCGTGAGCCACTGTCAAAGATCGGCACGACGATGTTCGAGGCAAAAGCCCAGGCGCCGGAGCCTGAGGCAAAGAGGGTGGAAAGCTCGTCGCTGCCCACCCCAACGGTTCCTGTCAGGGTGATGCGCGGAAAAAACGCGGCCCGGGCCGCGCCGATGTTGGCGTTGAATCCCTTGAGCAGGTTCTCGGCCGCCAGAACATCGGGGCGACGGAGCAGCACCTCGGAAGGCAGGCCGGGGGCGATATCCTGAACAGCGGTGAGGTTTTCGGAAAGCGCCTTCGGAAGCAACTCGGCCGGAACCGGAGCGCCGACCACCAAATTGAGTCCGTTTTCATCCTGGGCCACCAGGGTCGTATAGCGGGCAACATCCGCCCGCGCCGCATCAAGCCTGGTTTGCGCCTGCCGCAGATCCAGCTCGGAGGCGGCCCCCACCTCAAAACGGCGCTGAATCAGTTGGTGGGTGGTCTGCTGGGCCGTGAGGGTATCCCGGGCCAATTGCAGCCGCTCGCGGTCGGCGGCCAGGTTCAGGTAGTTGGCAGCCACCTCGGCCACCAGGCTGATCTGCACCGTGCGTCGCGCTTGCTCGGTGGCAAGATGCTGCTCCAGCGCCTGATCCTTCAAACTTTGCACCCGGCCGAACAGGTCGAGCTCATAGGCGCTGACCCCGAGGCCGGCGCTGTACTGCTCGACGGTTTCCGCCTGGCCGGTGGACGAAAGGGTTTTCGCAATGCGCTGCTTGCCGCCTGCGCCGATGGCATCGATCTGCGGCAGCAGCTCGGCACGTTGGATCCGGTACTGGGCCCGCGAGCGCTCGATGTTGAGGGCGGCGATGCGCAGGTCGCGGTTATTCGCAAGGGCCAGGGCAATCAGCTTTTGCAGGTGCTCATCGACAAAGAACTCCTGCCAGGCAAGACCGGCCGCTTCCTTGCCGGATTGGCCGCCATTTGGCCCTTGATCCGGCTGCCCGCCCGGCCAGGCAGCCGGGACCGGCGGGTCCGGCCGGACATACCTGGGGGCCATGGTGCAGCCCCCCAGGCACAGCAAGACGGCCAAGGGCAGGCACAGGCCTGTGGTCTTCGCGTTCATCTCAATGCACCTCCGCAACGTTGGGATCAGCCGGGGCTTTTCCCGCCGGCTGCTTCTTGGCAAAGCGGCGGGAAACCAGGACAAAGAAAAACGGGATGAATATCAGGTCGATGAAGGTGGCCGAGAGCAACCCGCCGGTGACCGCGGTGCCTATGGCGTTCTGGGCCGCGGCGCCCGCCCCGCGGGTCAAGGCCATCGGCAAGGTGCCGAAGAAGAAAGCCAGGGAGGTCATGATGACCGGACGCAGCCGGATCTTCACCGCCGCCAGGGTGGCATCCACCAGCTCGTGCCCCTGCTGCATCTGCGCCTTGATGAATTGGATGATCAGGATGGCATTCTTCGTGGAAAGCCCCACCGTGGTGAGCAGACCGATTTGAAGATAGACATCGTTGGGCAGGACGCGCATGGTGACCGCGGCAACCGCACCCACCAGCCCCAGCGGCAGCATCAACAGGTTGACAAAGGGGATGGTCCAGCTCTCGTACAGCGCCGCCACGGCCAGAAACACCACCAAAAGCGAGATGGCATAGAGGGCCGGCGCCTGCTTGCCTGCCTGCTTCTCCTCATAGGAGAGGCCGCTCCATTCGAAACCGAATCCGGGCGGCAGCTCGGCGGCCATCTTTTCCATCTCGGCCATCGCCTCGCCGGTGCTCTCCCCAGGGGCAGCCTGCCCCATGATCTGCGTGGAGGGAATGCCGTTGTACCGTTCCAGCCGGGGAGAGCCATACTGCCAATGGGCGGTGGCAAAGGCCGAAAACGGCACCATCTCGCCCTTGGCATTGCGGACATACCAGCGGTTGATATCCTCCGGCAGCATCCGGTACTTGGGATCGGCCTGGAGATAGACCTTCTTGACCCGGCCGTTCTGAATGAAGTCGTTGATGTAGGAACTGCTCCAGGCGGTGGTCAGCACCGCATTGATGTCGGCCGGGGAGAGCCCCAGGGCTCCGGCCCGCACGTCATCGATGTCGAGCTTGAACTGGGGGGCGTCGTCCTGGCCGTTGGGCCGGACGGCGATCAGTTTGGGATTGTTCTTGGCCATGCCCAGCAATTGGTTGCGCGCCTCCATCAGCTTGTCGTGCCCCAAGCCGCCGCGATCCTGGAGCTGGAAGTCAAAGCCGTTGGCCTGCCCCAACTCGACCACCGCCGGCGGAGAGAAGGCAAAGGCCAGGCCGTCACGAAACTGCGAGAAGGCCTGCATGGCCCGCCCGGCCACGGCGGCCGCCTTCAACTCCTTGGACTCACGCAGATTCCAGTCCTTGAGCCGCACAAAGGCCAGGCCCATGTTCTGGCCACGGCCGGCAAAACTGAAGCCGGCGATGGTGATGATGGCCTCCACCGACTCGGCCTCCCGCTCCAGGAAATGATGCTCCAGTTGCTCGATGAGCTTCAGGGTCCGCTCCTGGGTGGCGCCGGCCGGCAACTGCACCTGGCAGATAATGAAGCCCTGATCCTCGTCCGGCAGGAAGGCGGTGGGCAGGCGCAGAAAAAGGAAGGCCATGACCACGACAATGAGCCCGTAACCCACCAGATACCGGACCGGTTTGTCAAAGGAGCGGCTCACGAGCCGTTCGTACTGATCCCGGCGGCGATCGAACCACCGGTTGAAC
>Ga0074195_1000412_pt1 | contig 88270 bp, 79 predicted proteins | sample EPASupsiteHSE623_FD_64525 | JGI IMG/M metagenome (GOLD analysis project Ga0074195, IMG submission 64525) | Bioremediated contaminated groundwater from EPA Superfund site, New Mexico - Sample HSE6-23 | ecosystem: Environmental > Aquatic > Deep subsurface > Groundwater > Contaminated ...
CCAAATTGCCAAATGTTTTTGTCATGGCCTTGGAATCCAATGTTGCCACTATAATTTTCTTCTCCCCAATATAATTCGGCACTTGCATTCAATTTAGCGCTTGGAGTAGCTTTTACAATGCCGGTAAATAGTGAAAAGTTTTTATCAAGCTTGTATAGTACATTGTATTCTTCTACTCTGGTTTTGGAATCAAGGTTTACATTAGCCGAGGTAATGGGGCAATAATTATCGGATCCTCTTGCTGCTTGAGCCGGTTCCTCACCCTTTTTGGGGTAATCGATAAGTGTCAGATTCCCTTTAGGAGTTGCTTGGCGGTATTGCAATGCCCAATTGTTCCCAATACCATAAGTGAAACCCCATTCAAGGTTGCTGTCACCGTCGAAAGCAACTTTACCAGTTTCAAGTCCTATCTCCTTAACCCCTAGGCTTGCATCATAATCAGGGCTAACGCGATAGTTGATATCCAAAGCTGCCTTTCCTTTGGAGAAGTCCGTCAGCGGACTGGCGAAGGCCACACTGGATAAAGCGAAGATAAACAGGACTGCCATTACAATTTTTTTCATTATTGACCTCCTAAATTTTAAAAGATGGATTTTAGTTGGCATACACTCTCGCAAACTTGTCCATAGGTTTCCTTAGAAACCACTTTTTATGTATCTACAATGGAATTGTATGGACACTATCATAAATTTATTCATGTTATTTCCATTATTTTCAAAATAAATTCTTCAGAATACAAAATTAATAAAGGTTACCAGTTATTTAAACAAACTGGTAACCTTTATTAATTAGATACGCTTAGCAAATGCTGGTTCTTAAATCAAGTCCTATTACTTTACCCGCATTCCAGCTTGCCGCGAATAATATCAGCAAGTTTATATGCTCGGTCTGTCCAGGAATTATCACGGGCTAAATTGATTCTGTCGTCACGATTCCGTATACTCGGCTTGGGAGCGTAACCCGGGAACATATCTTCTGATATTGTGGTAACATATTCAGGATGCACTTCCGGCAAAGGTGTACTCAATATAGGGATGCCGCTGGCAAGGTACTCCCAGTATTTAATTGGATTGACACCTTTTGTCATATCGGTAATCTTGAAGGGGATGAGACAATAGCTGAAGTTGCTGAGGTAACGAGGTAATTCTGAATAATTTTTATGCCGAAGGTAATGCATATTGCTGCTAGGAAAGGCGGCCCATCTCTGTCCAAGCAAGGCACCGATAAAGATAAATTCATAATTAGGTAAGCAACGGGCCATTGTGTTGATAAGCGGTGCGTCTAACCAAGGAGCAATTGCTCCGATATAGCCGATTATTGGCTTGCCCTGAGTAAAGGGCATATCTTCGACATACAGCGGAGTTTGGGCAATCTTAAAGTGTTCGTAGTCACAGCCGTTGGGCAAAAAGTGAACTTCTTCTTCTATCATAGACTGAGCTCTATCGACAAGCGAACGAGCAGTGGCAATGACGATATCAGCCTGGTGCACCGCGTCAGTATAACCTAGCTGCCAGTTGGAAAACTCGCCGACTGGTTCATCTACCGAGTCGAAAATCGTAAGATCGACTTTAGCTGAAAGTATCTCCTTGATTTGAAGCGGATAAGTAAAGTAGGCCACTATAGGGTGGCTGGGGTAGGTAGCCCTTGCCCACTTCACAGTGGCGTTAAAACTTAGGCCGTTTGAAAGCATTAAATTACTTTTTATCCGGAAAATTCCATTAGAATAACTCTTCTGAAGGTTTCTGTTACAAAAAATACAAATACTGCCAAGCTCTGATAATGACTTAAACAGCTGCTGCGGTCGTTGATGTAAAAGGTCCCAGTCAATAGTGGGCGGATATATGATAACAGGTCTCACTTTATTCACCTCGTTGTCAGTATATTCACCGTTGCTTTAGTATGATTAAGTTTTCTGCGCTAGGCTCTATAAGGACTCCTTTTTTCTATGAGTCAGCAAATGAAGGTGTTATAATTACTTAGTAGTTTTGCATGCCCTTTGATGCGGAAAATCGTGATATTTCTTAAAGATGGAGGTGACTCGATGGATAGCATATTGCTTATAGAATTGATAGAGAGAATGACAGTGGCTGCTACTATTGCGTTTATTTTATCTCAGATGCCGCTGTTTCGCCGGATTATATATCGCAATATAATATTTAAGGAAAAAATTGCGTTGGCATTAATCTTTGGTTTTATCGGCATTTTGGGTACTTATGCTGGTATACCGGTAAATGATGCTCTTGCCAATTCCCGGGCTATTGGAGTAATTGCTGCTGGGCTTGTCGGTGGTCGAGTAATGGGCGTATCAGCGGGCATTATTGCCGGAGGACATCGCTATTTATTGGGCGGTTTTACTGCCTTTTCTTGTGCACTGGCTAATATATGTGAGGGGCTGGTAGCAGGCTGGGTACATAAACTGTACCCTCAAAAGCCTGTTCCTTGGTGGGTGGCCCTAATTACGGGTATTATCGGAGAAATAGTCCAAATGGGTATCATTCTATTAACAGCTCGCCCTTATGATTTGGCACTGGAACTTGTACAGCAGATTGCAATGCCGATGATAGTGGCAAACTCGTTGGGAATTGCCATATTTATGCTGATTATTAAAACAGTAATGTATTCCCAGGAGATGGTTGGTGCAGAACAATCTCATAAGGCGCTCGATGTTGCAACAAAGACGCTGCCATATTTGCGTCATGGACTTGATAGCGAATCGGGGCAGGCAGCCGCTAAGATTATTTTTGATTCAGGCGGTTACGATGCTGTTGCAGTTACTGATACCGGGAAGGTACTGGCTTTTGTTGGTGCTGAAGCTGAACACCATAGTCCTGATAAGTCTGGTTTGACGAAGGCTACTTTTAAAGTGCTGGCAAACGGGAAGATGTATATTGCCCAAAGTCCTGAGGAAATAGGGTGTTCTTGCAACGGCTGCAGACTATCCAGTGCTATCGTCGTGCCGCTGATGCGGGCAGAACAGATTATCGGCGCCCTAAAACTATACTATACCAGTCCCAATGCTGTAGGTCAGGCGGATATTATGTTTGTATCCGGGCTAGCCCATTTGTTTTCGACTCAGCTGGAATTGGCCGAAATTGACCGGCAGGCTAAACTGGCTGAACGGGCAAAAATGAAAGCGCTTTATGCCCAGATTAATCCCCACTTTTTCTTTAATACTCTTAACACTATAACATCGCTGGTTCGAACACAGCCTGACCTTGCTCGGGAGCTGCTCCTGAAACTTGGCGCTATATTCCGCTATACTTTGCATAAGACGGGACAAGATATTACTATTGCCGAAGAGCTGGCCCAGGTGCGAGCTTACCTTACTATTGAGAAGGCACGCTATGGTGAGAAACTAACAATTGAAGAAGCCATTTTTCCAGGAATAGATAAGTATCTAATTCCGTCGCTTAGCATTCAGCCACTGGTAGAGAATGCCATCAGACATGGTCTTCAACCCAAGGAATCTGGCGGACGTATATTAATAAAGATTAGCGATTGTAATAATGCTATAGACATAACCATCGAGGATGACGGGGTAGGAATGGATTTGTCAAAGGAAAGCCCGCTTGAGACACGTTCGGGCGGGGGGATTGGCCTTGTTAACGTTCATGAACGTATTAGGGGACATTATGGTCCAGCCTATGGCATTTTTATTGAAAGTTACCCTGGGCAGGGTGCTAAGGTTACTATACGTTTGCCGAAAAGATTGAGTGGGGATGGTGAGCAGCATACTTAAAGCACTTGTTGTGGATGATGAAAAACCTGCCCGCGATGAACTGAAATATCTTTTATCTTTTGAAAAAGGTCTCAGTGTAGTAGGTGAAGCAGACAGTGGACCCAGCGCAATTCAGATGGCGGCAAGCCTGCAGCCCAACGTTATTTTTCTTGATGTTGAGATGCGTGGTCTCAATGGACTGGAAACTGCACAAGTACTGCGGCCTGTAGTTCCGGGGGCACTAATTGTGTTTGCTACTGCTTATGATGAATATGCTGTCAAGGCTTTTGAAGTCGGGGCTGTGGACTATGTGCTGAAGCCGTTTGAAAGTGATCGTATACATGCTGCTGTTTCGCGCCTGAAAAATTATCTTCCACAGGAATGGGTACATGCTACCGAACGAGTAGATGCGATTATTACCTGCAGCAAAATTGTAGTGCAAAAGTTGCCGGTGGAGAAAAACGGTAAAATAAAGCTTATTAACTATAATGATATATTATATGCCTACGCTAGGTTGGGAACGGCAACGGCAGTAACAGCGGAGGACGAGTTTAATTTTCATGGTACTCTTGCAGAAATGGAGGAACGTCTTCGCGGCGCTAATTTGGTTCGAGTTCATAAAAGCTATATTGTTAATATGGATAAGGTCCAGGAAATCATTCCATGGTTTAAGGGTACCTACTGGCTTAAGGTGGAAGGGCGTCCAGATATAGAAATCCCTGTAAGCAAAAGTCAAATTAAAGAAGTTAAGGATATGCTTGGTCTTAAATAACAAAGTTTCCGGTTTCCATTCATTGTTTAATATTTCCGCTCAATGCGTAATTTGGTCTATTTAATCGATTTATGTACCTCCGTTATGCAGTCAGGTATAACATAATGACTGGAATTAATTATTATTAGCAGGAGGAGGATGCATAAATGAACGCGATTAACTTGGTTATAATTGCAGCTCTAGTTCTAGTTCTAGCTTATCGTTATTATGGCGCTTTCATGGCTACAAAGGTTTTGGTTCTTGATCCCAACCGTGTTACGCCGGCTGTTCGGCTTAATGATGGCCGCGATTATGTGCCAACAAACAAATGGGTAACTTTTGGTCATCACTTTGCGGCTATTGCAGGAGCAGGCCCGCTAGTTGGCCCGGTATTAGCAGCTCAGTTCGGCTATCTGCCAGGGACTATTTGGCTTTTAATCGGAGCTGTATGTGCCGGTGCTGTTCATGACATGATTATCTTATTTGCGTCAATACGCCATGACGGTCTTTCGGTGGCTGAGATTGCCAAAAAAGAAATCAGCAAGGCTTCAGGCTTAGCAACCAGTATAGCAGTAATATTTATACTAATTATTACAATGGCAGGCTTGGCCATCGCTGTAGTAAATGCTCTATATGACAGCCCGTGGGGCACATTTACAGTAGCTGCTACAGTTCCAATCGCTATTTTTGTCGGTATCTATATGAGGTATTTGCGTCCTGGACACATCGGTGAGGCATCGTTTATTGGTGTTGTCTTAGTTCTTATCGGTGTATTTGTTGGTCCATGGGTGCAAACTTCAGCGTTGGCTCCGTATTTTACGTATACCCGAGAGCAAATGTCAGTTATTCTTCCTATATATGGTTTTATTGCCGCGGCCTTGCCTGTTTGGTTATTACTAGCGCCGCGCGATTATCTAAGCACTTATATGAAGATTGGTACCATTTCGGCATTGGCGCTGGGCATTCTAATTGTTCAACCTCAGCTTCATATGCCGGCTATTACAGAGTACATTCATGGTGGTGGTCCGGTTATTCCTGGACCGGTATGGCCGTTCATGTTTATAACCATTGCCTGTGGCGCTGTTTCAGGCTTCCATTCGCTAATCTCTACCGGAACAACACCTAAAATGCTCACAAATGAGCAAGAAATCAAGGCAGTTGGTTTTGGGGGCATGCTTGTTGAATCTTTTGTTGGTTTAATGGCGCTCATCGCCGCTACAAGCTTGTTTCCTGCCGATTACTTTGCTATTAATACTACTGCACCAGTTTTTGCTAAACTTGGTCTTACTGTAAACGAATTACCGATGCTGTCTCAAATGGTTGGCGAAAATGTTGCCGCCCGTCCTGGCGGGGCAGTTTCACTTGCAGTTGGTATGGCTCACATTTTTTCAAAGATTCCTGGCCTTGATGGTTTATTATCGTTTTGGTATCACTTCTGCATTATGTTCGAAGCGCTGTTTATTCTTACAACAATCGATGCCGGTACTCGTGTAGGGCGTTACCTTCTGCAAGAGTTAGGCGGCATGGTGTATAAACCGCTTAAAGACGTGCACTGGACTCCCGGCATTGTTATTACCAGCGGGTTAATGTCGTTTGCGTGGGGCTATCTCCTGTATGGAGGTTCAATAGCAACAATTTGGCCGCTTTTTGGTGTGGCTAACCAGCTTTTGGCAAGCTTAACACTAGCGATAGGTACTTCGGTACTATTTAGAATGGGTAAAGGGCGTTATGCCTGGACAACCATTATTCCGATGAGTTTCTTAGCAGTAACTACTATCGCTGCAGGCTATCTAAATATAACAACGATTTATCTACCGAAAAGCAACTATCTTCTGGCTGGGGCCAGTGGTATCATGATCGCGCTGGTTATTATCGTTATGGCAGATGCCATACGGTCTTGGTTCCGCATAAGCGCAGCCAATAACTCGCAGCATGTGAAGCAGCCAGTACAAGAAATTAAGAGATCCTTTTAAATAGTTAATTAGCAAAAGCTAAAAGAATTCTTGCTTAAAAGCATTCTTTTAGCTTTTTGCATTTATTTCTCAAATACAGTGTGATTTTGAAGGTATGCTATACGATCAAATAAATGTATGCTAATATATATTATTTTAAAGAGCTATCAATTATTAGTGTCAGCCAGCGGTGACAGCTGAAATATAATGTATCGCTGGAATATTCATGGTAAAATGTAGAAAGTCATAGATCGATGAGGTGCCTGTTAAGGAGTGGTAGATTGAATTGGCGTCGTAATTTATGGACATTATGCTTTGGCGTAATGCTGTCAGCGTCTAGCTATACAATGATAATTCCTTTTTTACCGCTGTTTCTTTTAGATATAGGGGTTAGTGCGAAGGATGTTCCCGTCTGGTCAGGCTTGGTGTTCTCGGTAACTTTTTTTGTTGCTGCAATAATGGCACCATATTGGGGACGGCGAGCTGACAAATCAGGGAAGCGAAAAATGGTGCTGCGGGCAGGTATAAGCTTGGCTGTAGTATATTTTATGGGAGCTTTTGTAACTAACCCAGTTGAACTATTGCTATTTAGAATTTTGCAAGGTTTTGCTAATGGTTTTGTACCAGCAGCTATGTCTATTGTAGCCTCGTCTGCGCCATTAGAAAAGATGGGCTTCAGCTTAGGCATTATGCAGACTTCATTATTGATTGGCGGTATCTTAGGACCGTTAATTGGTGGCGGACTATCGCATGTTTTTGGTATGAGGATGTCCTTTATTGTTGCAGGAACGGCAATTTTCCTGGGGACTTTGTTGGTAAAGTTTTTAGTAGTAGAGCCGTCGAATGAGTTAGCACCTAGCACAGGCAGCATAATGGATGATTTTAAAATTGCATTTGCCAACCGTAAGCTTGTTGAGATGCTAGCACTTCTATTTATAGTTCAAATGACAAGCATGGCTTTACAGCCCCTTATTACATTGTATGTAGCCGAGTTAATCGGAAGGATCGACGAAGCTGGTCTTACAACAGGAATTGTCCTTAGTTTAGCCGGTGTAGCTGGAGCCGCGGCAGCACCTGTATGGGGAAAGCTAGGGCAGCGAAAAGGCTTTGTTAAAACATTGGTAATAGCTTTTTTGGGTGCGGGCTTGTTCAATGCTGCTCAATTTTTTTCGGACAATATATATAAATTCAGCTTGCTGCAGTGCTTATTTGGGTTATTTATCGTTGGTGTCTTTCCGGCAATAAATACTATTGCAGTAACCTATACAGACGATAATTTTAAGGGTCGGCTTTTTGGACTAATGACTACTGCCAATCAGCTTGGCTCAATGACAGGCCCGCTTATCAGCGGTGTAATTAGCTCCTGGATGGGTATTAGACCAATTTTTCTTGTCACAGGCGGCATTCTTATAATATTAGGGTTGGGGATGTTCCTTAAAAATACAACAGAGAGTCATCGTATTGATCTTTAAATTTCTAAAAAACAGCAAAATAGTGAGCCATAAAAAGCTATTTAAAGCAAACCGTTAGTTATTACGTTTAAATTACACTAATTTAAAGCTTTCCTATTTTAACATACTAAAGTAAAATAGCAAATATACGAAATGTCTTTAAGTTAAATATGACTGGGGGATTTGCAATGAGAAGAATAGTTGCCTTGGTATTATTAGTAATGATGGCCGGATTAGTTTTAACAGGCTGCAGCAGCACTGATACTAAAGCGCCAGCAAAGAAGAAGATTGTTATAGGTTTAGATGATAGTTTTCCGCCAATGGGCTTTAGAGATGACAAGAATAACATCGTCGGATTCGATATCGACATGGCTAAAGAAGCTGCAAAAAGAGTTGGTATGGAAGTGGAATTTAAGCCTATTGACTGGAGCAGTAAAGAGGCTGAATTAAATGGCAAACGTATCGATGCTTTGTGGAATGGCATGAATATTACCGAAGAACGTAAAAAGAATGTATTATTCAGCGAGCCTTATATGGAAAGCAAGCAGCTAATCTTCGTAACCGCTGGTTCTTCTATCAAAGGAGAGGCTGATCTGGCTGGAAAGGTTGTCGGTGTACAACAGGCTAGTATTGGTGAAGAAGTAGTAATGAAAGATGTCAAGCTAAAAGCCTCTTTAAAAGATTTCAAGCAATATGCTGATTGCATTGCAGCTTTTATGGATCTTAAGGCAGGCCGGGTTGATGCTGTTGTTACTGACGAAATTCTTGGCAGATACTACATGTCAAAAGAACCAGGTAAATATATAGCGATAGACAAGGCTTTGGGTGAAGTTGGTACATATGGTGTTGGCTTTAGAAAAGATGATAAAGATCTTCGCGATAAAATGCAAAAGGCACTTGATGAAATGAAAAAAGATGGAACATCCGCTAAGATATCCAAACAATGGTTTGGCGCAGATATTGTTAAATAAAAATACAAAGGGCTAATGGTAATTTGCCATTAGCCCTTGTGTTTTTTTGATATCAGGGTGATGATAGTTATTTGAATTGTAATATGTAAAGGTTTGTACGATGAATATTGACAATTGTACATATATATCGATATAATAAAAGAAAAAACTAAATATCTAATAGGTGATGACGGAAAAAAGTAGTTGTATAATTTTTATTCAGAGAGCTAGTGGTTGGTGCGAACTAGTTGAAGATGTATAATGAAGTTCCTTCCTGAGCTGCAGGCTGAATAGTGTAGTAGGCTGAGCCGTATGTCTACGTTACAGACCTAGAGTAGATTTGTTAGTCAGATGAATATATATTTCTGATAGGATCAGTTTGGGTGGTACCACGGTTATTATCGTCCCTCTATAAGGAGGGGCGTTTATTTTTTTTCTTCTATAGTCGACATAGAGAAAAAATAAAAAAAGCATGCCAAATTATAATTCAATTAGTCGTAATGTCACTCCAGTATATAGCAGGCGGCAGTATACTCTGTGCTTTAATGCCAGAAATGTTTACGCTGACTTCGGGCATGCTAACAAGCGCTGTTGTATTTATCGGCATTACTTCTATTGGCGGTATGTGGTCAGCAAGCTTATCTAACTTATTGAATGTTACATTAAAATATATCGGCATAATATTGGCTACCATTATTGCAGTTACTAGATCCGGAGGAATTGAGAATATTAAGACCCAGCTTCCTGCGAATGTCCCATACTTTAGTGTTTTTGACGGTGTCGGGATAGTTGGTATTTTAAGCTGGATAATTGTCTTAGTGACCGTAAACCTATCCCTGCAAAGTATTATTCAGATTTCGCTGGGAGCTAAAGACGTCCAAACTGCACGCCGAGGCTTTGTTATTGGCGGCTTGATGATGTATTACAGCCTTTTGTAAAGCATTGACTACCAAGAGGAGCACTGTTATTATAATATTGTAGCATTGTAAAATGGTAATAGCATGGAGTCTTATAGTAGAATGGCGTATTCGGCAGATTTTCTCCATTCAAGTGGGGAGCATGCCGTTAGCAAAATTTAAAAAGTGTAGGAAGGTAGGATGGATAATGAATGTTCAATTAATAATTCTTATTCTGTATATTTGTGTTTTGTTTGGAATTAGTATTTATGTTAAACGACGGGCGGCGAACAGCAGTGGTTTTTTGTTTGCTGGGCGCAAACTGACTACTACTTTAGTCGCTGCAAATATTGCTGGCACAGCTCTTGGAGCCGCATCGACCATTGGTACTGCTGAAAATGCATTTCAGTTTGGACTTGCAGCGGGCTGGTATAACGTAGCATGGGCAGCAGGTGCGGTAACGATGGCTATGGTAGCGGCAGCCAAATACCGCGAGTTAAACTGCACAACAATCCCCGAGCTATTTGAACGCTACTATGACAAAAAAGGACGAGCAATTGCAGTACTGGGAATGATTACTATTCAATTGGTGATTACGTCGCTGCAATACGTTGCTGGAGGAGCAATTTTATCGGCGCTGCTGCCTGATATATTCTCATTCAAGGGTGGCATGATAACAAGTGCTATTGTATTTATAGGTACTACCATTCTTGGTGGTTTATGGTCGTCAGGTTTGTCAAATATTCTAAGTACAACACTGATTTATGTTGGTGTTCTAATTAGTACTATCACCATCGTGGCTAAACAAGGTGGGATTAGTGTTATAGCAAGTTCATTGCCGACAGGCGTTGACTGGTTCGGACCTGTTGGCGGGTTCGGATCAGCCACAATTATCGGCTGGTTTGTTGTTATGATGACACAGACCGTTACTGCTCAAGGCCCGGTTCAAATCGCCTGCGCGGCAGTGGATAAAAAGGCCGCAAAAAGCGGTTTCTTATGGGGCGCGCTTCTAATGCTCCCGGTCGGATTTGCCTGCGCCATCATGGGTATGGCGGCTCGAGTGGCTTATCCGGGTATGAATGCAACAATGGCTCTTCCCCAGATGATTATGGGCCTCGACCCTATAGTTGCAGGTTTGACATTGGCCGCGCTCTGGGCTGCCGATGTTGCAACTGCTTGCCATATTTTGCTCGCTGCGGGGACGCTGTTTTCTCAAGATATTTACAAGCGGTTCTATAAGCCGGATATTAGCGATAAAAGTTATACTCTCGTAAACCGCTATGCAATTCTCATTCTAGGAGCCCTCACTTTGTGGTTTGCTTTCAATGCGGTTGGTATTGTAAAAACCATGTTGATCGGTCTTAGCCTTACAACAGCGTTTACCCTCGTATTTTTATTTACTATGTTTGCTCCAAGGTTTTGCCGCCGAGGATCGGCTTTTTATACAACTTTGGCTGGTATTGTTACGCTGATTGTCTGGCAGGCGTTTCCGGAGGCAAGAGTGTTGGCTCATCCTATTTACATGGAATGGATTGTCTGCTTTTTGACCTTCGGTGTTGTAGCAATAGTTGATAAAAATAAGATTGAAGTTGGCGGCAATAATCAGCACATCGCCAACGGATGTGAGCGGGAGTTAGTTGGTTTAGCAGGAAAAGACTAGGAAAAGAGAATAGTATTGAATATTAACAAGGACCTCTAAAGTAGCTGGTATTACTTTAGAGGTCCTTTTAACTAGAGCGTGGGCTTAAATTAAGGCAAAATGATGCATTAGCGGTAGTTTAGGATGATGTAATAGCACATATACTTCTCAAGATTAGGTAAATACTATCGAAGAATCATTGATGCCGCCAGGTGTAGTTTGGGCTTTATTCTACATGGAGAGCTGAAGGGCTTCAGGATAAGGGAGAGTGTGTGTATAATTAGAAAAGGTTTAATTTGTATCAAAGTAAGAGGGGTGTAATGTAAAGTATGGAGTCGTTGCCTGGAGTAATTGATAAGATCGAGGGTGAAATCGCCAAACTAGAAACAATACTAGAAGGTGCGAGCGAGGATACTTCTGCAAAAGTAGCATCCGAGCAGGCTGGACTGAAAAAGCTCGCTGCCTTCGCTAGGGAGGTTGCCGGAATACAGGAGAGATTCGAGGCAAAGTTTCGATAAAAAAGGGACAGGTTGCTTTTTGAAACCCAAAAGCCAGCCTGTCTCTTTTATTCTGAAGTGGATTCCGCTACTTTTGAAGCCTCAGGATTTATTGTCATGTTGAATATAGTAATAGGGGTAGACTTGCTATCGCGTTAGGTACTGCGAAAGTAAGTCTGTCTCACTTGGTCGATTTGCGTGTTTATCATTATTCGTAGGATCGTGTAAATATCCTTTGATGGGGTAGACGACAAGATGGGAATCTACTAATGACTAAGCTTAAGGTAGCGTTATGATCCAGTCGAGGCAGCTTAACTTTATTAGATCAGTTAATTTTGGACAGGCTATTTTCTAGAGATTAAAAGCAGCCTGTCCATTATTTTTTTATAGTAAAGGACGAGATTAGTATTGATAAGTTTTCAGAAGTCGCTAAACATGTTAAAGTATATATATATTTGTCAATTCGTTGTACATAACAAGTAATTTATCTAGGAGCGAAATAAATGAAAGATATACAAAGTTTGCCCGACAAGCGGGGGATAGCAATTCAAAAGGTTGGTGTAACTGATGTCCATCTGCCTTTCACTATTAAAATGAAGGATAATGGTTTTCAGTCGGTATTGGCTAATATTCGACTTACAGTCGATTTACCGCAACAATATAAAGGAACTCATATGAGCCGTTTTGTTGAGGTATTAAACAATTGGACCCAAAAGCCGATATCCAGCCGGGAGATCGAAATGATTCTACAGGATATTGCTGAGCGGACAGATGCCAGGCGGGCGCATATTGATTTTCAATTCAAGTATTTTTTGGAGAAGGTTGCTCCAGTAAGCGGCCTTAAAGGGCTGCTGGATTACGAGTGTTCGTTTTCGGGAGATCTCGAGGTAGGCAAGGGCTATAGTTTCATTCTAGGGATAAATGTTCCCTTTACGTCACTATGCCCGTGTAGTAAGGAAATATCCCAATATGGCGCCCATAATCAGCGCAGCAGTATGAATGCCAAGGTTAAATACCGTGATAGTAGTTTTGTCTGGATAGAAGATCTGGTCGCATTAATGGAGTCTCAGGCAAGTTCCCCGGTGTACCCTATCCTAAAACGGGATGATGAGAAGTATGTAACTGAGCTGGCATATGATAACCCCAAGTTTGTAGAAGATACTATTCGCGATTTGGTGATATCGCTCCGGCAGCAAGAGGATATTGTCTGGTTTGATATTGAGTGCGTTAACTATGAATCTATACATAATCATAATGCCTATGCCCGGCATACAGAAGATCTGGAGGAGAGGGGATAGAGACTATGCCAGGCCTAAAAAATGAAGGAGCCTTGGTTGTTTTTAGCGGTGGGCAAGACAGTACCACATGCTTGTTTTGGGCGTTGCAAAAGTTTGGTAAAGTAGCGGCGGTAACCTTCAACTATAATCAAAGACATGCGGCGGAAATTGAGTGCGCAAAGAAGATTGCAGGTGAGCTTGAAATAGAGCATACCGTACTGGATATGTCGCTATTGAATCAATTGGCTCCAAACGCCTTGACGAGAGATAATATTGATATCACGGCGGGCGAGCCGGGGGGACTGCCCTCAACTTTCGTTGACGGACGCAATCTCTTGTTCTTGTCCTTTGCCGCAGTGGCTGCCAAGCAAAGGGAAATGCGGCACATCGTAACAGGAGTTTGTGAGACTGATTTTTCCGGATACCCAGACTGTCGTGATGTCTTTATTAAATCGCTGAATGTCACGCTGAATCTGGCTATGGAATACCCGTTTGTTATTCATACCCCGCTTATGTGGATTAATAAAGCTCAGACTTGGGAGATGGCCGATGAGCTAGGCCGACTTGACTATATCCGCAAGAGGACACTGACTTGTTATAATGGAAAGAAAGGTGACGGCTGTGGGCAGTGTCCAGCATGTTTATTGAGAAATAACGGATTAGAAGAATATCTGTCACGAAGGGTGATAAAGGAATGAAGTTACCGATTAGAATAAAAAGAATTTTTACGTTTGATTCAGCGCATTATTTGCCCGGGCATTATGGCAAGTGCGCAGGAATGCATGGTCATACCTACAAACTAGAAGTCACAGTGGCTCGTAACGATAGGCAACTGATAGTGAATGGTTCCAGTGAAGGCATGGTAATGGATTTTACGGACTTAAATAGGATTGTCAAAGAAGAAATAATCGATAAGGTAGACCACAAAATCTTAAATGAAGTTTTTGACTTTCGCACTACTTCAGAAAATCTTGCGTCGCATTTTTTTCAAGTTATTTCAGGAAAACTAGAGCAATACGAGGTTGTTGTCCACAAAATTGCGCTTTGGGAAACACCTAATTCCTGTGTGGAGGTTGGGGATGAGCGTTAAATACCCTGTCATCGAGGTTTTTGACAGTATCCAAGGTGAAGGGGCCCATTCTGGACTAGGGGCGACTTTTATCCGCTTAGCGGGATGCAACTTAAGATGTACGTGGTGTGACACTACTCACTCTTTTAATGATGACAAAGCTGTCTATTTAACTGCAGAAGAAATAGTAGCTAAATACAGCTTTTCTCAGCCAATGGTGATAATTACAGGCGGTGAACCAACGCTTCATGACCTAGGCCCGTTAGTAAGCATGCTGCATGGGCTGGCGAAGTATATTAGTATTGAAACAAATGGGACAAACCATGTTCCTAAAGAGTGGGGAATAGATTGGATTACTGTTTCTCCTAAGCCGCAAAGTGATTATCAAATTAAATGCTCTGCTGACGAGCTAAAATATGTTGTCGATCAAGATTTTAAGCTGGAATATGTAGATTTTAATAAATATCTAGGCAGGGTAGTACTGCAGGTGGAAAGCTGCAAACCAGAATCAGTTAATAAAGCATATGGTCTTGTTATGAATAATCCCCAGTATAAACTACGTCTGGGGGTACAACTCCATAAGTTAATCGGGGTAGAATAAAATACTTAATGTGAAAATAGTCAGGGCACAATAATGCACTGACGGATGCTGGAGGACTGTTGCGTGAAGAAAATTATTGCTGTAATGATAATCGGCCTAGTAGCGCTCACGCTAGGCGGCTGCGCAAATAGGAAAGACAATACTCCACCTAAAAGCGGACAGCTTCAAAATATAACTATTGGCCTCATGCCTGATGTTGATTCCATCCCGTTCATCATTGCACAGGAAAAGGGCTTCTTTAAGGAAGAGGGTCTTGAGGTGACGCTTAAGCCTTTTAAAAGTGCGGTTGACCGCGATAGCGCACTTCAAAGCGGTAATCTTGATGGAGTAGTTTCAGATATGCTAGCTGAAGCATTTGCCAAAACAGGTGGCTTCGACACTGTTATTACCTCATTAACAACGGGCAGTTACAAAGTAGTTATAAACAAAGATGAGACAATCACATCCATCCAGCAATTAAAAGGGAAGGATGTGGCTATTTCTAAGAATACTATAATCGAGTATGTAACCGATAGAGTTATAACCGAGAGCGGGTTAAATTCCAATGACATAAATAAAATCTTCATTCCGCAGATTCCGACGAGGTTAGAGATGCTGCAAAACAGCAAGATTACAGCAGCTACTTTACCTGAACCGATGGCAACAGTAGCTGTTGAAAACGGTGCAAAGATACTTAAAAGCTCTGATCAGTTGGGAATTTACCCGGGAGTTATGATTTTTACCTCTAAGGCCGTCAATGATAAGGAGAAGGAAATCCGAGCCATGTATAGGGCCTATAATAAAGCTATCAATTATTTAGCCAAGGAGCCAATAGAAAACTATATCGATTTGGTGATCGACAAAGGCGGCTTCCCAAGCGGCGTTAAAGGAACTCTTGTACTTCCAGCGTATCAAAAGCCCGCAGCACCTAAGCCTAAAGATATCGAAGATGTTATAACCTGGCTTCAGGAGAGGCAATTAATTCAAAAGGGCTTTTCATATCAGGAACTGGTCGATGACCGTTTCGTAAGGTAGCTGCGATGATTAGGATCAAAAATCTTACTGTAAACTATCGGTCGGTGGGGGAATGCTATGCTGCTCTCCAGGATATTAACCTCGAGCTTGGCGAAGGCGAAACCTGTGCTATAATAGGTCCCTCCGGTTGTGGAAAGTCAACTTTATTGAAGGTCCTTGCCGGGATAATTAAAGACTTTTGGGGCTCTGTTGAAATCAACGGACAGCCGGTAATACCCAGCAAGCAAAGGATTGGCTTCATTCCGCAAAATTATGGACTGCTGCCATGGAAAAATGTCTATGATAATATTCGACTCGGTGCCAAGATTAAAAATAAAAACGATGGTGAAGATAAGGAAGCCTTGAATAATATTATCGAGCAATTGGGTTTAGGGGGATTGGAAAATCGCTATCCCAGAGAAATAAGCGGTGGTCAGCAGCAGCGAGTAGCCTTGGCACGTGCTTTTCTATTAAAACCGGACTTGTTATTGATGGATGAGCCTTTTTCTGCCTTGGATGCCATGACGCGTGAAGAAATACAGGAGGTATTCCTAGATGTTTGGCGCAAGCAAGCTGTTTCAACGGTCCTCGTTACCCACCATGTTGAAGAGGCTGTGTATCTGGGCCGCAAGATTGTAATATTATCTCTTTCGCCGGGAACGGTCAGCACAATAATTGAAAATCCTTTATTTGGCGGGGAAGATATTCGTAATCATCCGGACTTTTTCAAGCTATGTCTTGAACTGCGAAAAAGAATAAAAGAGGATTGGTCCAAATGAGGGAAATTGGAACTAGGCTGTGGTACTACTTTTACGGTATATTAATTGTCCTGATGATATGGCAGGCTGTTGCTATAGTGGTTAATTTGCCGATTATTCCTACGCCCTTGCTGGTGCTGGATAACTTACTAAATATATTTGCCTCTAAGATTGCTATTCACGGCTTGTATAGTCTTTGGCGGATTGTTGCCGGAGTTTTTTTTGCAATTATTGTTGGCATCCCGCTTGGGCTTTGCATGGGTTATTTTAAAAGCTGGGATAAAGCTCTATCTCCTGTCATATATCTTACATACCCCATTCCTAAAATCGCACTATTGCCTGTTATAATGCTGCTTCTAGGGCTGGGTGAATTATCCAAAATCCTCATGATATTTCTAATAATTGTCTTTCAGGTAATTGTCGCGGTACGGGATGGCGTGAAAGGTATACCTAAGGAAACCTACTACCCTTTATATTCTTTGGGGGCAGGTGTATTCGATATATTTAGAGATGTTCTTGTTCCTGCATCATTGCCAAAGTTTCTAACATCCCTGAGAGTGGCAATGGCAACTGCTATATCCGTGCTATTTTTCACCGAAACCTTCGGAACCCAGTATGGAATGGGATACTTTATCATGGATGCGTGGATGCGGGTGAATTATTTAGAAATGTATTCAGGTATTGTGATATTGAGTTATATAGGCCTGATTTTATTCGGTACGATTGATTATATAGAGAGAAAAGTATGTTGCTGGTAATAGGAATGAAAGCCGCTAGTTGTCTGATTGTGATGACAATAGCGGCTTTTTTATTATGGACAATGTGCTGAGTTTATTATATATGAGCAAAATATCGGTAATTCAGCAGGAATAAGAGTTGGCTTGGGTAATTATAAATTAAAGGAAATACTTGGCAAATAATTTTGCCGCAAAAGACAGAGAAAACTTAGGAAAAAACATTTTTAAGGAGGTTATTATTATGGCGCTTAAAACTCCACAGCAATATGAAGACAGTCTTCGAGAGCTTAAACTAAAGGTGTACCTTCAGGGTGAACTAGTGGAAAATCCAGTTGATCATCCCATTATCAGACCGTCGATGAATTCTGTTAAGGCTACCTATGAGCTAGCTCAACTTCCAGAATATCAGGAGCTTATGACGGCTACTTCTCATCTCACTGGTAAAAAGATTAATCGCTTTTGTCATTTGCACCAAAACTCGGACGACCTAGTTAAGAAAGTTAAAATGCAGCGGCTTTTGGGCCAAAAAACAGCAGCTTGCTTTCAGCGCTGTGTGGGAATGGATGCTATCAATGCTGTGGATAGCACAACCTTCGAAATGGATGAAAAGCTGGGGACTAATTACCATGAGCGCTTTACTAAGTTCTTAATAAAAATGCAAGAGGAGGATTGGACTGTTGATGGTGCAATGACTGATCCTAAAGGGGATCGTGGTTTATCGCCCAGCAAACAAGCTGATCCCGATGTATTTGTTCATGTAGTCGAAAAGCGTAAGGAAGGTATCGTGGTTCGCGGCGCTAAAGCCCACCAGACCGGGGCGCTTAACTCGCATTGGATATTAGTTATGCCCACTATATCTATGGGTAAAGAGGATGCCGACTACGCCGTTTCCTTTGCGGCCCCAGCTGATGCCGAGGGAATTATTTATATCTATGGCCGTCAATCCTGTGATACTCGCAAGCTGGAAGCAGGGGATATTGATGTTGGCAATAAGCAATTCGGCGGACATGAAGCGCTAATGGTCTTCGAAAATGTTTTCATCCCGTGGGAAAACGTGTTTATGTGCGGGGAATACCAGTTCAGTGGTGCACTGGTCGAGAGGTTTGCCGGGTATCATCGGCAGAGTTACGGCGGCTGTAAAGTTGGTGTGGGCGATGTATTGATTGGGGCAGCAGCTTTGGCAGCCGAGTATAATGGCGCAGCCAAAGCCTCTCATATTAAAGATAAGCTTATAGAAATGATGCATCTGAACGAAACACTTTTTGCCTGCGGTATAGCGTGTTCGGCGGAAGGCTGCAGAACTTCCTCAGGAACCTATCTTATCAATCTTCTGCTTGCCAACGTTTGCAAACAAAATGTTACGCGCTTTCCCTATGAGATTGCTCGGCTAGCCGAAGACATAGCTGGTGGCTTAATGGTAACTATGCCTTCAGAAAAGGATCTTCGCCATCCTGAGATCGGCCAACTTGTTGAAAAGTATTTTCGCGGCGTGGATGCTGTTCCGACAGAATACCGAATGCGAATTTTAAGGCTAATTGAGAATATAACATTGGGTACGGCAGCTGTTGGTTATCGGACGGAGTCTATGCATGGAGCAGGGTCGCCTCAGGCCCAGCGCATAATGATCTCTCGACAGGGCAATCTAGAACAAAAGAAGGAATTGGCCAAGGCAATTGCTGGTATACCAGAATAGAAGTAATAGGAATAAATAGTTATATAGGACTGGTTTTATTTCGGTACAATTAATTATATATAGAGAAAGATGTTTTGTGGTAAATACTATAAAAAATGATATTAAATCTTTAGACCTACTGTTTAGACAGTGAACTGCCCCCTGTCAAGTAGACAGATGAAAAAATAAAACCGTATTCAAGGGACTCCGTCACTCACGGAGTCTCTTTTTATGCAGCATTTTCGAACAACTGGCGATAAGTCATCGGAGACAATTTGTTCAATTTCTTTTGACGGCGTTCGTGGTTGTAGAAATATATGTAGCTCTCAATAGCCGCTGCTAGGCTATCATAATCCATGAAGTGGCAAAGGTAGTACATTTCGCATTTGAGAATGCCCCAGAAGCCTTCCATGGGGCCGTTGTCGATGCAGCGACCAACGCGCGACATGCTTTGTATCATCCCAGCCCTGTCCAATCTAGCCTTGAATTGCTTACTTGTATATTGAAAACCTCGGTCACTATGAAAGATTGGGTGGGCATCCGGGTATTTGGAACGGCTAAATCAAACGTGTCAAAGACGAGCCTGTTATTGTTATTGCGGCTCATGGCGAAAGAGATAATGCTTCTATCCTTGAGGTCAAGGATCGCGCTCAAATAGAGCTTAGCATTATCTCCATACTTGAATTCTGTGACGTCAGTTAACCATTTCTCGTTAAGCTTCTCAGCCGTAAAATCACGGTTTAGAATGTTCTCCGCTGTAACTTCAGGCGTAGAACGCTGGTATTGCGGACGTTTCCTGCGAATGACTGCTTTTAAGCCAACCAGTTGGGTAAGACGGTATATACGCTTGTAATTGTAGCTGGTTTCGTAGCGGGCGTTCAATTCATCAGTCAGTCGTCTGTATCCATATATACCGTTAAATTCCGCGTAAAGATAACCAACCTTGTGAAGTAAATCTTCGTTCTCATATTCGCGGCAACTCTTGCTGCGGTGGAGCCATTTGTAATAGGATGACCTCTTCAGATCTAATAGACTGCAAAGGTTCTTTATTGGATATGCTTCCTTTTCGTGCAGTTCCTTTACAGCTAGGTAAAGTCTTTCTTGACGGACGCCGCTTAGCCCCGCCTCCTTTCGATTTCTCGGACCTTTTTTAACACGGCAATCTCCATTTCTTTCTGTTCGTTCTCCGCTCTGAGCATCTTGTTCTCTGCTCGAAGACGCTCAACTTCGGTCATTTCATCCAGCAATTTGCGTTTCCCGCGCTTGTCAATAAGGCCCTCTACGCCCAGGGCCTCATACTTGCCTACCCAGCTATATATCTGCTGATATGACACCCCATACTTCACAATTGCTGCGCCATAGTCCTTGCCTTTGGCTATGCAATAGCTGACAATTTCGATCCGCTCGTCTAACGTGGTCAACCGCCCTTTGGTCATATAGATTCCTCTCCCTTGGCCTCCAGTGGCCCGAAGCTCTTTATGACCATTATACAACGTTATCCAATCCCGGAGTTGCTTCTTACTGCGGATGTTATACTTCTTACATGTCTTCTCTTGGCTCCCTTCTCCCCAGAGGTACGCCTTTACTGCTGCGTCTTTTAGTTCCATGCTGTATTTGCTGTTAGTATGTACGGCTACCAGCCCGGATGGACCCATGGCTTCATAATTGGCTAGCCATTGTCGAAAGCTAGCTTTCTTAACTCCGTATTCATGCGCTATGCTGTCCTGGCTTCCTTCTCCTCGCTTATATCTTTCTACTGCTTCCAATTTCTTGTCATAACTGATTCCTCTTCTTCCCATAGAAAAACTCCCCTTTGCGTAGCCCTGAATTTTTGTTATTTCAGGTGTCTACTCAAGGGGGAGCATATCACAGAATGAATGGTAGGTTTCTTGTTATTAATATAGAAGTTTTATTATTACGCATTATGGGTTAATGTGGTAAAATAGTAATTATATTACACGTAAAAATGTTGTAAATAGGATAACGAGCGAAGTATTGAAAGGATGGTTATATATGAATAGAGCATTATTGGTCATTGATGTTCAGAATGAGTATTTTACAGGTAAAATGCCAATTACCTACCCTGAGAACAGTTTTAAAAATGTTCTCAAGGCAATCGATGAGGCAAATAGCAAGTGTATTCCTGTTATCTTGATTCAACATACTGCTCCGCAGCCTGATGCTAAGAGCTTTGTAAAGGGGAGCCAAGGGTGGGAATTGCATACAGAAATACTGAAGAGAGAACATGCTTGCATAATTGAAAAGCATCTCCCAGGCAGCTTTACTGATACCAATCTCGAAATGTATTTAAGGGAGAAAGCTATTGAAACGGTTGTCATATGCGGTTACATGACACAGATGTGCTGCGACACAACAGCGCGTCAGGCAGTCCATATGGGATTGTCGGTCGAGTTTCTATCCGATGCGACAGGAACTTTAAACGTAACAAATTCCGCCGGGAGTATTACCGCAGAGGAATTGCATAAAGCTGTTTTGATCACTCAAGCAATGAGGTTTTCAAAAGTGATGTCGACGGACGAGTGGATGGGTACACTCTAGCAGGATGTGACTAAATGGATAAATGCTCCTAATAGGTAAATGAGAAACTATGGGGGTCAGGATGAAATCATCTACTGAATACTACATAGGACAGATCATCACTTTAACTCCAATGTCAGTGAAGGGTGATACTACTAACAGCTATAGTTCTCGAATTGTGGGTGTTTCAGATTATCTTATTGAGATTAGCTTACCGTATCACCAAGGGAAAGTTGTTTTATGGCCTGTTGGAACTAAACTAAAAGCCGTAATTTCGGGACCTCAGGGTGACTTTAGATTTCAAACTGAAATACTGGGTAGAAGTTTTGAAGGTAAAAAGCAATATACTATAATGATGCCGTATACAATCTCTCGAGCTAATACAGGAGATAGAAGAAATGCAGGCTCAAGAGTAATTGCCGTTACTAGCGGCAAGGGCGGGGTTGGCAAAACAACGCTTGTTATTAATTTGGCAATTGCCCTTTCAAGTCTAGGAAAGCGCGTTTATATTTTGGATTTGGATTTAGGCACTGCAAATATTGATATACTATTGGGCATAAAGTCCCGATATAATATAATCGATTTAATTAGCGGTGATAAGAATTTACTGGACATAGCAGTGGCGGCGCCCGGCAATATTTTTGTAATACCAGGCAGTTCAGGGATACAGGAAATGACACAACTTAAAGATCATCAAATTGGTCAGGTTATCAGTAGCTTTAATCAGCTTGAGGGAATATCGGACATTATCTTACTGGATACGGGTGCAGGGATATCAAAAGATGTGTCTGATTTTTTGACTGCTAGTGATGAGGTAATTGTTGTTACTACCCCCGAGCCTCACGCCATAATGGATGCTTACGCCATTATGAAAGTAATGTACTCGAATGATTGTCAAGCTAAACAAATGCTTGTTGTTAATCGAGCTGAGAGTGATTCTGATGGAAAGCTGGTTTCAGACCGTTTGCTGGCAGTAGCAAGGCATTATCTAAAAAAAGATGTTCAATATCTTGGACATATACTAGATGATAAGCTTGTAAGCAAGTCGCTAAGAGCTCAATATCCATTTCTGCTATCTAATCCTAACTCAAATCCTGCCGAGAATATAAAGAAGATTGCAGCGACTTTGATCGATAAGCCTTATGAAGGAGTTTCATCAGGTATTACTGGCTTCGTCACAAAATTGTACTGGTTAATTAGAGACAGGCATAACTAGAAAAAGTTAATGTGCGGTGCAAATAGCATTTAGCTAAAAACTGCTAATCATGTTCATTTGTTGACACATTAGCGCGAGAGGGAATATACTATACGTACTATGAGTCAGTAAACCATTTCCTGGGGCGACTGGGAAATGGTTTAATTATTTGGATGCAATATGAGGAGTAGCATAATATATGATAGATAAATCGATTGAATTTAGTGGACGGCTATGGACTAAAAATTTCATGTTTCTTGCCGTCTCAAATGCTTTTTTGTTTTCGGGTTTTCATATTCTTTTGCCAACGTTGCCGATATTTGTAGCTGATTTCGGGGGAACTGACCCGCAAATTGGGCTTATCATGGGGAGTTTTACGTTTTCAGCAATCCTAATCCGTCTTTTTACTGCAGAAGGAATTAGCTTGTTGGGAAAAAAGCGCTTTTTGCTTATTGGTATTATCATTTCACTCATTGCGACAGCTGGCTATTATTGGGCAGCGTCTGTACCACTGTCGTTATCTGTTAGAATATTTCACGGCGTTGGCTTTGGTATTGCCACAACAATGTATGTAACAATAGTTTCTGATATCATTCCGAGTGCGCGGCGCGGTGAAGGAATGGGGTACTTTGGTCTGGGAACTACCGTTATGATGGCATTAGCGCCGGCACTCGGTGTTTGGGTTGCTGATACATATGGATTTGGCTGGCTTTTTATAATAGCTGTCTCCAGTCAAATTGCAGCGCTTATCTGGACAATTTTTTGTTCCGTGTCTGAGAGTATCCCATCTCCTATTAGGAAAGAGGAATCGTTATTAAGCAGAGTAATCGAACCCAAGGCGATATTTCCTGCTTTTCTTAGCTTTCTTTTAGGGGTTTGCGTAGGCGGTGTACTGAGTTTCATTACGCTGATGGCCAAAGATGCGCATATAATGAATGCAGGATATTTTTTCCTTGTAGCGACTTCAAACGTCTTTCTGGCACGTTTAGTAGCAGGAAAGATCTTTGATAGAAAAGGTGCACCCTGGGTAATATTGCCTAGCGCGGTAATTCTCTTGGCAGGGATGCTTATGTTGTCTGCAGCTTCGTCCTCAGAGATGTTTCTTGGGGCTGCAGCGTGTTATGGTTTGGGTACGGGAGCCCTTTTTCCCGCCTTACAGACATGGATGGTTAATATAGCTGCGCCCGAGCGAAGAGGGGTTGCGAGTGCAACCTTTTATAATGCTTTAGATATTGGTGTTGGCGGTGGCGCAATTGTTTTAGGTCTGGTAGCAGTCAAATCAGGATATCACGCTATTTACTTTTCTTCGGCTGTTGTTGTAGCCGGGTTTATTTTGGTATATGCTGCTTATTTACTTAAGGAACCAATCGGCAGACTATTAATTACCGCAGAGGAGTAGATCGTTAATTAGATTTAAACAAAGGAGTTCTTATAATGAAAGCAAATTTATTACTTTTGCTTGCGGCAATTATCTGGGGTTTTGCATTTGTCGCTCAGCGAGTTGGTATGGACTATATAGGGCCTTTTGCTTTTAATGGAATAAGGTTTGCATTGGGCAGTCTTTCACTTGTTCCGCTCATTCTCTTTTATAAGAATAAATCCACCAGCATCCGTAGCGAATCCAGCGGAATTAAATGCTGGCAGGTTGGCTGTCTAGCCGGAATAATTCTTTTTATTGCTGCATCTCTTCAGCAAATCGGACTTATTTATACAACAGCTGGAAAAAGCGCATTTATTACATGCCTGTACATTGTGCTTGTGCCAATTGCCGGCATATTTCTTAACCAGCGTATTACTGCCAGCACATGGTTGGGGTCGATGCTCGCTATTTTCGGCTTGTATTTCCTAAGTGTTAAGGAAAGCTTCACTATTTCCTATGGAGATTTACTTGAACTAATTGGCGCATTCTTTTGGACGGCTCATATTTTATTAATTGATCGCTTTTCTTGTCGAGTGGATACGTTAAAGTTGGCCTTTTTTCAGTTTATAACTTGCGCAGTACTCAGTCTGGGAGTAGCACTATGGATGGAAACAATTACGCTCGAAGCCGTCATACAGGCCGCTATACCTCTTTTATATGGAGGACTTTGCTCTGTTGGTGTTGCGTATACCTTGCAAATTATCGGGCAAAAACAAGCCTCTCCCTCACATGCAGCAATAATTCTCAGCATGGAAACTGTCTTCGCAGCAATTGGCGGTTACTTTATCCTGGAAGAACATCTCGGTTTGCGAGAACTTTCTGGATGTGCGCTAATGATGACGGGAATGCTATTATCTCAGCTTCAGAGCCTAAAATCGCACAAAAAGGAATCAGTTGGGCTTAGCTAGGCTTGACTGTATTTAATTATAAAGGAGGAAAATCTAATGGAACAATTTGAAAACGTGGCTGTAATTAAGAAGGCAAATGTGTATTTTAATGGCAATGTGACTAGTCGTACGGTGGTATTTGCTGATGGCAGTAAGAAGACCTTAGGAATTATGATGCCAGGCGAGTATGAATTTGGAACTGACGCCGCTGAGGTAATGGAGATGCTGGCAGGGGAGATGGATGTGCTGCTGCCGGGTCAAGAAAAGTGGAATACATATAAGGAAGGCGAAAGTTTTAGTGTTGCGGCCAAGTCGCGGTTTAAGCTGAAGGTAAATACTGTTGTAGACTATTGTTGTTCGTATGAAAGATAGTAATTATAAAAGAAAGGCATATTCCTTTTGCGAGGAATATGCCTTTTGATTTTAATAGAATCTACGCTTTTAGGGTTCCAGCCTTAAGCCTATCAACTCGTGGTGTTGGAAGCGTGAAGGCCATTGCAGAAGTTACAACTGCTACACCAGCGAGAACATTTAGCGCCATTTGCAGTCCATAGTGATCAGCAAGCCATCCGAGGGCCGGAACAACCACACCGCCAACGCTTACCGCAAGACCTAGAGTAACTCCTGAGGCCAGGCCCATGCGAGCCGGCAAGTATTTTTGGCCCAGTACTATGGTAGGGCTGTAGGGAGCAAAAAGCATCAGGCCAATTAATGCCAGTAGACCTAGCATTATTCTTGTATCATGCATTGTGACAAAAACTAGGAGCAGTGGAATTAATGCTGTAAAGCCCAGGCGAACAATATTAGTGTAGCCGAAACGATCTGCTAAGCGACCGCCAACTATAGTACCGATGAGACCGACTCCGAACAGCACAGTAAGAGCCGTGCTGCCGGCAGTATTGGATTGGCTTAGCACATGAATCCAATACAGTGGAATGAAAGTATTAAGGCCATGAAAAATTGTAGAACGGCAGATAACTACCGTTGACAGACGAGAAAATGGCCCCCACTCGTCTTGCATCTCGACAGTTTCAGTAGCAGTCTTTTTGGGTTTAACGCTTATAAATTGGGCAAAATCATCTTTGCGGCTGTAGAGCAAGGCTGACATAAGTATAGCAGGAATAAGAAGAAAAAGTGTTCCTTTCAGCCCCCAGATAAGCATAGCAGTGGTAGCCAGAATTGGCCCCAGTGCGAAACCGCCATTGCCTCCTACGCCGAAGATGCTGACACCGGTAGCCTTTTTATCTCCGGAAACGGCGTTAGCTAATCTTACAGCCTCGGGGTGAAAGCAGGCAACTCCAAGCCCGCTGATAGAAAGAGCAAGAACTATCAGCCAGTACGTTGGGGCTATGCCGGCAAGGGCTACGCCTAGACCAGCTAACAGAACGCCAAAGGGCATCATCCATGGTTTTGCCAGCTTGTCGGAAAAGTGGCCAAATAGCGGTTGGGCAATAGAGGAAGCGGCATTTGCCGCTAATACTAGGCCTGCCGCTGCAGCGTAACTTAGTCCGTGTTCTGTTATCAGAAATGGCAGCATTGCCGGTACGGCGCCTTGGTTCAAATCAGTAAATAGGTGACCTGCAGTTAAATAAGCTAGATGACGTTGTTGCATTATTCCTCCAGTTCTATTCCCCTACTACTTCCGAAAAGTAGATAACACTAACATAGTCATTTAAAGTGATAGTTCCTCCATATAGTCTTTCGAAGAAGCTTATCAACTCATCGACGGATTTAAGCTCAGGGTTTTGATGGGCTAAATCTTCGGTAGTCAGCTGAGAAAATTGTTTTAAAAGTATTTTATCGATTATAGCGGTATACAGCTTCTGGCGAGTTCTAAATTTAGTGCCGAAGGTAATCCACACTATTGAATTTTCAGGATAATTATCTCGAACATCCCCAAGGCGAATGGTACAGTTTTTGGCACGGGTAAGTAACATTTCTCTATGGTATGGCGATTGAAAATTTAACGCAAACATAAATGCAGGCCTCCCTAAATCTATTTTTATCTGGAAGGTCAAAGTTTCCAAATAATATTTTAATCGTATATGACATTTTAAATGATGTCAATAATAAGTATTTTGTAGTTTTTTGCAGTATTTCATAAATCTCAAAGCTAAATCTAAGAATACAATGTTAAAATGCAAACAAGAGTATTATAAAGTTCAAAGATTATTAAAGAAAGGAGTAGTAAACAAGGAATATTGCAGTTTCAGTAATAGTGGTCAGTTTTTTAATGGGGCCGATTGCCCAGACCTAGTAATTCTGGACGCCAAAAGCGAAGAAGAGGTCTATTAATAAGTATTCACAATATGTATTAGTATAAAAACAACCTACTTGATAGGATGCTGAAAAAAATATTGAAAAGTGCTTAAGTATTAAGATGCAAGTTACGATATATATAATGAAAGTTGAAATAGAAATTATAACCATTCAGCATCAGATACTTTGAGCCGAGCTAAGGAAAACTACATAAAAGACAAGGACGATTCGATACCCCGAACTAAACTGGCAGGATGCCAAGGGTGGTTTGGAGATTTTCGAATTGTCCTTTTTGTTTATTCAGGGAGGAAGATGTTATGTTAGTGTTAGGAAGAAAGCCCGGCGAGTATGTCATGATTGGTAAGGACATTATGGTTAAAGTCGTCAAGAGTGATGACGGGGATTTACGACTGGCAATAAATGCGCCCAAAAGTATCAATATTATTCGCGGCGAGATTTATGAAAATCCGGACAGGTATATTAGAGCAAATAGCTAAATAAGACTGCTGCCTAACAATAGCAGCAAGTTGCCAAGGACGATTACATTTGTTGACAACCAGTAGGACACTGGTTAAAAGCAACAAATGCAATCGTCCTTTTGTTTTTTTCTAGAAGCAAGTTCTTAATTTGGTAATAAGCCGAGTGGCCATGAGGCTTGTTATATAAAAAAGTGAAAACGGATGTTCACTTAAAAAACAAACACGGAGGTTTTTAATTATGATTATTAATCACAATCTAGCAGCGATGAACACGTACAGTCAGTACAGCATGAACAACAAGGCAATGAACAGTTCATTAGAAAAATTGTCATCAGGTCTAAGAATCAATAGTGCTGCCGATGATGCCGCAGGGCTGGCAATCTCAGAAAAAATGCGCGGTCAGATCCGTGGTCTTGACCAGGCGTCAGCCAACGCACAAGATGGTATCTCAATGGTTCAAACCGCTGAAGGAGCTCTGAGTGAAACCGAGAGCATTCTTCAACGGATGCGCGAACTTGCTACCCAAGCATCCAACGATACTAATACTGAAAACGACCGTAATGAAATTCAGAAGGAAATGAATCAATTAACTTCTGAAATCAATCGGATTGGTAATACTACCGAGTTTAACACACAGAAGTTGTTAAGGGGCGACACTGTTACCGGCATAGCTACTGATGCGACTCAGACTGTGGATTATACTGCAGCAACTGCTGCTGTGGCATCAACAGGTACGGTTACCTTTAGTGGGGCAACCAGTGACGGCGAGTCTGTTACAATTAACGGATTTGCGTTCAACTTTGCAACCACACCAGCAGATACCGCTATTACAGGGGATGATTGGGATGTAGCATTAGGAGCCACTGCAACAGCAGCTGGTGATGCGCTTGTATCAGCATTTAATGCGGCAAAGACTGCAGGAGCAAGTCAACTTGCAAACCTTACAATCAGCAATGCAAGTGGAACTGTAACAATAACGGATTCTACAGGCAGCAATACAACAACTTTAGCCGAAAGCGGTGCAAATTCTGTTGTAAGTGGTGCAACTTTTAGTGGCGGAACTACTGCCGCAGCGGCTACAGCTGCACAATACACATTCCAAATATCCACTAACCTTGCCGATAAAGACACCATCACTGTAGGCGGTAAAACTTATACAGGTGTAACTGGTACTCCTGCCGGTGATGACGAGTTCCAAATCGGTTCAGACGCTGCGGCTACGGCAACTGCCCTCGCTGCTAAACTTACAGCGGATACCGATAATGCCTATACTGCAACTGCCGCAACCGGTACTGTAACACTTACCCAAAGAGTTGCAGCTGATACAAGTGCGCCGGAAGTTACTGTAGGCCATACTTTCACTTCAAACCTTCAGATTGGCGCTAATACCGGACAAGGCTTCACTGTATCCATAAACGATATGCGTGCGGATGCTCTTGATGTCAGCAGCTCGGCTGCCAGTGCTGAAAAAACGGTTACTGTCGATGGCGTACAGTATACTGCTCAATATACTGCAGTTGCGAATGTAAGCAATGGAACAGATGATACAAATATTGAATATGCGCTTGATGTATCTAGCGCTGACAACGCTACCGCTGCTATTGAGGTAATTGATGAGGCCATTAATACCGTATCAGCAGAGCGTTCCAACCTCGGTGCATACCAAAACCGGTTAGAGCATACCATCAACAACCTCAGCACTTCCAGTGAAAACATGACGTCTGCCGAGTCACGGATTCGCGATGTTGATATGGCCAAAGAAATGATGAATTATCAGAAGACCAGCGTACTGCAGCAAGCTGCACAGGCAATGCTGGCTCAGGCTAATCAACAGCCGCAGGGAGTCTTGAAACTTCTTCAATAAATGATCAAGTAAAAACAATTTAACATAGCGGTCAATGGGAGAAGGGCGGGATGTCTTTGTTATGGCAGCTGTTGCCTTCTCCTAAACTGCTTATAAAGGAGAGAATGAAAAATTATGAGTACAAGTGTAACAGGTACTACGACCTACTGGAAAACCCCTACCACGACTGATTCAACCTCGTCGACCACGGGCACGAATAACTTAGCTGATTTTGATACGTTTCTAAGCCTGCTGGCTACCGAACTGCAGAACCAAGACCCCACTGACCCGATTAGTAATACCGAATATGTGTCCCAAATGGCCCAGATGAGCTCGCTGATGCAGATGCAAAACATCGGAGCCAGTGTTAATGCTACCCAAGCCTACAGCATGATTGGCAAGACAGCGACCTATGAAACGATAGATTCAACTACGGGATCAACCGTTAGTGGATCAGGCACAGTTAATTCAGTTACGCTAAGTGGCAGCGATGTCTATGTAAATGTTGGCGGTACGACGGTTGATCTGTCAGATATTGTAACTGTAAGTGGTGGAACCAGCGCTTAATAAGGTAGAAGTAAATATGAGAGATTAAAGTAATAGGCTGGACCCTTTGGGGAGGCCTGATTGCTATTTCTGACTGATTGAAGAAATAGTTATGCAGGGGGAATTTTATTATGATGTTGTCAATGTATTCAGGTGTGTCGGGCCTGCGGGCCCAACAGTCCAAACTTGATGTAATCGGCAATAATATTGCCAACGTAAATACAGCGGGTTACAAACAGCAAACTGTCAGTTTCGCAGACTTATTGAGTCAAACTCTAAGCGGAGCCACGGCCGCAAGTACGACAACTAACCGGGGCGGCACTAATGCGAAGCAGATTGGTCTGGGCGTTAGTGTCGCGTCAACAGATACCCTTATGACAACCGGCAGCACCCAAACAACCGGCAACTCTACCGACGTATCGATTAGCGGCAGCGGGTTCTTTATTGTCCAAGGAGGCACAACCGGTGAATATCAGTTCACGAGAGCCGGGAATTTTGGCGTAGATGAGAGCGGCAACCTTACCGTTGGCGGGCTGACAGTTTGTGGCTGGCAGGATTACGGCGGTGCCGCTCAGGCGGACGGAACTTATGAATATGATACGCAGAAGCAAGTTGAGCCTCTTAACTTATTCTCAGATAGCTATAACGGCAATAAAAAGGTTATTGCCCCCCAGGTTACCACTGCAGCAACTCTTACCGGCAATCTTGACCCGTCAAGTACTGCTCAAGGCACAGCTTTAGACAGTATTGGCACAGACTATACGTCTGACGCTACTTCAACGATGACTGTCTATGATGCCCAAGGCAATAGTTATGATGTTCAGGTCAAGTTCAGCAAATGCTATGTCGATACAACCGATGCTGACAATCCGGTAACATCCTGGTACTGGGAAACTGATTCATCATCTTCTAACCTGACGGCCAGCGGCAGCGGCTATATTACCTTTGACGCAAACGGCAAAATTATTACAAATGATTCGACCAATTACAATACTAGCCCAAGCATTACCTTAACGCCAACGGGAGATAGCGCCAGTGCGACTGCTTTTGATGTTTCGCTCGATTTAACCGGCGTTTCAACATATACCAGCACCAGTACCAGCGGGGTATCGGTCTCACAAATTGACGGTTATGAGTCAGGCGAACTGCAGGATTTTACTATTGGCTCAGACGGCCTTATCACCGGCACGTACAGTAACGGACAAACGCAACCGCTTGGTATGCTTTCTCTGGCTGCATTTTCCAATCCCGCCGGCTTAGAGAAGATCGGCAACAATCTCTACATAACTACCGCTAACTCGGGTGATTTTACCGGCGGTGTTGAGGCAGGAACAGCCGGTACCGGCACACTCAGCTCTGGTACTCTCGAGATGTCCAATGTCGATCTTGCGCAGCAATTTAGTGAGATGATGATTACACAACGCGCTTATCAAGCTAACAGTAAGATTATTTCGACAGCTGATGAAATGCTGGAAACCCTCGTCAACTTAGTTAGGTAATCATTTTAAAGATTAAGTAGAGGAGGGGGCACTGTGAGTTCAACGTTTAGCGGCTACAGTATTGCCTCATCTGGAATGAGAGTCAGTCAGTCCGCGCTTACGGTAACAAGTCACAACTTATCCAATATAAATACAACCGGCTATTCGCGTCAGCGGGTAACCGGTCAAGAGATGGCGCTTGCCCAGCAAGGCGCAATAAGTACAGGCAGTGGTGTCAGCGTACAAGAGATCACTCAGGCTCGAAACAGATTTGTTGATGCTGTATACCGTCAGCAAAATGCTGAATTGGGCTATTGGGGGAGTAAAAGCGCCAGTCTAGATGACGCGCAAACAATATTAAATGAATTTACGTCTGATGATGGTACGTCGGACAATGGTTTGCAACAAACTATCGAAGAATTTTTCAGCAGTTGGGAAGAACTGGCTAAGGACCCTGGCAGTCTGAGCAACCGCCAATCGGTAATTGAGTATGCAAAATCGCTACTGGATACAGCCGGTGAGCTTGATACTCAATTACAGCAATTGCAGTTGGATGCCGCCGACAAAGTTAAAGACGGTGTTGATGAGCTTAATGACCTTGCCCAGCAAGTGGCTGACCTTAATGACCAAATTAAGAAGGCCGAGGTTTCAGGAATAGAAGCAAGCGATTTGAGGGACAAACGGGATGCGCTGATTGACAGCATGTCCTCATTAGCTAATGTCACTGTTTCTCAGCAGACTGACGGAATGCTGGAAGTTAATCTTGGCGGCGTTTACCTTGTGCAAGGCAGTAAGACGCATACGCTGGCGGCAAGCGGCGATGGTTCTGCGGAAAACCCTCTGAGCATACAGTGGGACCACCTGGGGGAAGCTGCTAAAATTACGCACGGCAGTATTGCCGCCAATCTTGAGGATGCCGACCAAAGCGGTGTCGAGGCTATTGATACGACATCTATTCCCTACAGCTATACGGCCGATGCGGTCAGTTCTATCAGTAATCTGCGTCAGGGTTTAAATGACCTAATTACCACGGTTGCGGCTCAGGTTAATACCGTCCATAGTGCTAATATGGGGCTAGATGATACGACCGGCTTGAATTTTTTCGTGACCGTTGACAGCTCTCGGCCGCTGAGTCTTGGTAATATTGAGGTTAATTCGGTTCTTGAGGACGATACCAACAAGATTGCTGCCTCAGCAAGCGGTGATGCCGGCGATAATACCGCCGCAACAGCGATTGCGGCGCTGGCGGATGAAAATAATTTTGAGATTGATGGTCTGGCTATGGATTGCAACACCTTTTATCAAGGACTGACTTCATGGTTGGCGACTGCTGGCGATACGGCTAACAGTTACTATGAAACCCAGAGCAGTTTGGTATCGCAGGTTGATAATCAGCGTATGTCAGTTTCATCGGTATCATTGGATGAAGAAATGGCCAATATGATTATGTTTCAGAATGCCTATACCGCCAGTGCACGGGTTTTGAGTACGATAGACGGTTTGGTGGGGGATTTGATAGAAGAACTAGGCTAGTTCCGGTCAAAGGGGGGATTAAGGTGAGTTCAACCTTTTCAGGGCTCAGTATCGCTGCCCGCGGCTTATATTCCAGTCAGGCCGGGTTAGCAGTGACCAGCAATAATATTAGCAATGTGAACACAGCAGGCTATACACGCCAGAGTGTGAATCAAAGCTCGGTTGCTCCTGCCGCTGTATACACAGGCAGTGTTGGCGGCGGTTCACAGGTGGATTCTATTGACCAAGTACGGAATGCACGGCTTGATCAGAAGTATTGGCGGCAGAATAATTCAGTGGGGACATGGGAAGCGAAGTCCATGGCACTTACCGAGATGGAAGCCATTCTTGACGAGACATCGAGTGATGGAATTAGTTCAATAATGGACGATTTTTATGCGGCGCTTGAGGACTTGTCTTCCGATCCCAGCAGCAGCTCCGCGCGGACGGTTGTCCAAGAAATGGGAAACTCAATTTGTGAATATCTCAACAATGTTTCCGAAGAGTTTTCTCAGCAGAGGTCAGATATTAACGGCAATATTAAGACTGCGGTCACAAGTCTGAACTCCTATGCCGAGCAAATTGCTGACTTGAACCAGCAGATACAAGTAGCATCTGCGAATGGTGCCGATGTCAACGAGCTTAAAGATAAACGGACGTTGTTAATTGATAAGCTTTCCGCATTGGCCAATATCGAAGTAGGTGAAGTGATGATCGGCACTCAGGCCGACGGTACTAAGAATACAATAGTATCTATAACCGTAAATGGCAGTGCTCTTGTCAGTGGTGGAAATGCACGCCAATTAGCGGTATATGAAATTAATGACGGCAGTACCCAGGACGGGATGTACGGTATTAAGTGGCAGGATACCAGCGAAGAGTTTAGTGCCGGCGGCGGGGAGCTTAAGGCTTACCTGGAAATTAGAGATGGTACAGGTGCTGGCTCTGAAACTAAAGGTATTCCTTATTACATGAGTAAATTAGATGAATTCGCGCGTACTTTTGCTATGGCTTTTAACGAAGGAATCTATGCTGACGGCAGCTCTTACTATTCCGGACATGCCGACGGTACGGGTGCTGATGGATCGACCGAAATCCGGTTCTTTTCATATGATGGCTTGTCCTCGGATGAGCTTATGGCCGTCGGTTCGGATACAGACTCGATCTACGCAAATATTACAGCTGCCAATATATCACTTTCTAAAGATGTTGCTGAAGACGTAAACAAGATTGCGGCAGCTTCGGCTGACGGTGAATCAGATAACAATGAGGTAATCAATGATTTAATCAGCATCTGTGAGGATTCCCGAATGTTTAATACCGGAACGCCGAGCGATTTTATCGGTTCGGTCATTTCAACGCTTGGCACCGAGAGTTCCTATGCCCAGCGCCTTTATGATAATTACAGCAATATCCTGACAAATACGGAAACGCAGCGCAGCTCGATATCGGGGGTCTCTACCAATGAGGAGACAGCCAATCTAACTGCCTACCAGCAGGCCTATGAAGCATCAGCTAAAATTATCACTACTTGGGATGAAATATACCAAGTCACAATTAATCTAGTGTCTGATTAAAAAGAGGGGGGTGACTTTCTTTGCGGATAACTAACAATATGATGATAGCCAGCACTGTGCGCAATCTCAATAATAACGCCAACCGGTTAAGCAAGGCCCAGGAGCAAATGTCGTCCCAGTCTAAAATTCAGCAAGCCTCAGACGATCCGGTAGTTGCCGCTCGGGCAATTAAATACCGCAACTATGTTGCTAAGGTGGAACAGTATCAAAGCAATGTAGAAGATGCTATCTCATGGCAAAAGGTTACCGACAGCGCGCTGGGCAACTTAAATGATGTTGTTCAGCAAATCCGTGAGTATGCAGTGCAGGGGTCGACTGATTCTTTATCCGATGATGACAAGCAGGCGATAAAGACCAACATCACGCAACTGAAAGAACAGGTCGTTGAGATTATGAATACCTCGTATGCCGGGCGCTATGTGTTTGGCGGTTATGTGACCGATACCGAGCCTTATGGGACAGAAACCACCACCGTGGGTGATAAGGTGACCTTTAAGGGCCAGTATATGAATATGGGCGGACCTGTGTCGGCAGATTTAAGTGACAGCGACATAACCGATTATGTTAATGCAAATCTGGATAATATGTATGAAAGCGGCAGTGACCAGAGCATTAAGTATAATGTCGGTTATGGCAATCAAATTGCGATTAACGTAGAAGGTCAGGATGTTATCGGTGAAGACACTGGAAGCAATTTGATCGACAGTATTGATGAATTGCTGCTGGGTTTGGATGGTGCGACAAGCTATAAGACGGCTGTCATCAGCACTGACCCAGCATCGGTAACGGTTGAAACAACCGCATTCTCAGTAGACGAGGTACTAGCAGACCTTGACAATGACATTGACCGGATTCTAACTGCCCGGTCTGACCTTGGGGCTCGTACCAACTACTTGACAATGACCAAGGACCGCCTTGATAGTGATTATAATACCTATACCACGCTAATGAGTAAAAACGAAGATATTGATGTAGCAGAGGCATCAACGAATGTCAGCACCGCCCAATATGTTTATGAAGCATCGCTGACAGTTGGGGCCGAGGTTATAAGCAAGAGCTTGGTTGACTATATCGGCTGAATGTCTGAAGTCAGGAGGTGAGGATAATGTCTAGTTCGAGCAGCAGCACGATAAGTGCGACCTATGTTAATGGGCGGCAGCTAATCAGCGGCCTGTCATCGGGTCTTGATGTAGATTCAATTGTTGAAGCAGCAATTACTGCCGATAAGTGGAAGCTTTACAAGCTGCAGCAAAAGGAGCAGCTTGCAGAGTGGCGGCAGGAAGCTTACCGCTCTGTTATTAGCGATATTAGAACATTTTCCGATAAGTATTTTGATATCACATCTTCTTCAAATATAATGAGCACCAAGAACTTCCAACAATTTGAAGTCAGTAGTAGCGATGAAAGCGCTGTTACCGCTAAAGCCGGAAGCAGCGCCACGACAGGCACGCATAAGTTAACAGTAACTCGGCTGGCTACTGCTGCTACCCTCAGCAGCAGTAGTCAGCTTTCTAAGGATGTTCAGGGGACGAAAGAAGCTGATTTTACCTCAGCTTCCGGAAAGAGCTTTGTTATTAGTTTAGACGGTACGGAAAAAACAATAACTATCGACTCGCTAGTAACTGATGCAGACACGCTGCAAACGGCTATTGATGATGAAGTCGGTGAGGGTAAAGTAATAGTAAGCACTGACGAGGACACCGGAGCTCTAACGATCAAACCTGCTGATGACAGCGGCGTACAAAAAATTACCCTTAGCAGTCCAGCGAGTACATCCTCTAGTGCATTAAGTGATCTCGGTTTTGGCGACAGCGCAATTTTATCCAACAGGATAAGCACATCCGATACTTTGGAGGATATTTCAAGCCAGCTAAATACAACTCTAACCTTTGATAATGAGTCAGTAGAATTAACTATTAACGGTGTTGATTTTACTTTTGATATGACTGATACATTAAGTGAAGTAATGGAAGAGATTAATAAGAGCAGTGCTGGCGCGACAATGAAGTATGACGAGCTTTCCGGGAAATTGACGCTGACAGCTGACGATACGGGGGCAGGCAATACTTTAGACGTGTCCGAGACGGGAAGCAGCAACTTCCTGACCGCCTTATTAGACTCTTCAACTGCCGGCCAAGACGCTAAACTGACGCTAGATGGTGTTGCTTTAACACGCAGTTCTAACAGCGTTGCTGTTGATGGTGTGACATATACTTTGAATGATATTACGTCAGATACTGTAACTATCGGCATTACACAAGATACAGATGCTATTTACGACAATACTTCGAGCTTTGTAGATGAATACAATACTCTTATTGATACAATAAATGATAAGATATCCGAAGAATACGACTACGATTATCCCCCGCTCACCGACGATCAGAAGGAAGAGATGACCGACGAAGAGATCGAGAAGTGGGAAGAAACGGCGAAAACCGGTATTCTAGCCAACGACTCGCTCATGCAGAATATGCTTACCAATATGCGTAAAGCAATAATGGAAGCTGTTTCCGGCCAGTCGACCAGTTTGACTGCAATAGGCATTACTACCTCGAGTTATGACGAAAAGGGTAAACTACATATCGACGAAGATACTCTTAAACAGTCGATTGAAGATGATCCCAAAGGCGTAACACAGCTGTTTACTCAACAGTCAACGTCTTATTCGGGCACAACTACCGTTCGCACTTTAAATTCTAGTGAAAGACAGACTCGATATAAGGAAGAAGGTATTTCTTACCGCTTATATGATATTTTGCAGGATAATATCTCCACCCTGCGGGACAGCAATTCCAATAAAGGCTTAATGCTGGAGAAGGCTGGCCTAGAAGATGATACAACTGAAACGGCTAATAGCTACAGCACAGAAATTGAGGATTACAAAGATAGGATTGAAGAAGAAGAAGACCGGTTGGATGAGGAAGAGGAAAGACTTTATGAAAAGTATTCTACACTGGAGACCTATATCAGTACTATGAGCGCTCAGTTGTCCGCCCTGTCTTCGCTATCTAGCAGTTCTTAAAGGAGTGAATAGCTTGTTGCAACAAGAGTTTTATACCTGCATTGAAAACAAATTGCAAATACTTAAAAAAATAGCTGCCAATACTGAGATTCAGATTTGGTGTATCCGCAAGCTTCAGATGAAGGGGTTAAAGCGCAAGCTCAACGAAAGGGAAGTGTTGCTTAATGAACTTGCAGCTGTTAATGAAAGATTAGATAAGGTTGGTACTTGGAAGAGTAACAGGGAAATCGCAAATCTACTGGATATGATGAGGGAAAAACAGACTGAGGTGCTAAAGGCGGGCCAACAAGCGCTGCAGGCTGCTGTTTTTGAGCAAAACAGCATCAAAGCAAAGCTCCAGAGAATCCGAATGGGACGAAATATACAAAATGGTTATCTAAAACGCTGGATGCCGGTATATGGTCGGATTAATACTAGGGGATAAATAATTTCAAGTAAAAGGCAAGAAATCTTTGCACCTTGCAAGTGATTTCTTGTTTTATTTAGGTTTATAGCGATTTTCTAATTGTTAGTGCAAATAATACCTTGTTTTGTTAAGAAAATTTAAAACAGGGAAAAGAAGGTCAGTTGGTGAATTATGTATCCTGCATATTATGAGAAAGTAGGAGACTTTATGAAGTGTATCGTCATAGTCTTTGCAGCGAGCATATTTTGGCTGGCTGGCATTTTTGGCAGCCTTGTTAATGCTAGTGTATTACAGGAAGAGTTTATCAATACAAAACTGGCCGCGATGACAGTTGAACAAAAGGTTGGTCAAATTATGATCGGCTATTTTAACGGCCCTGTTCTTTCGGCTGAATTAGCAGATAAGATTCAGAACATGCATATGGGTGGAGTCATCTTATATGGTGTGACTGGAAATATAGAAAGCACCAGGCAAGTAGTCAAACTAACTGGCGATATTCAGAAGACGGCTGTTGACGCTGGAGAGATTCCGCTATTCATATCTATTGACCAAGAAGGCGGGCGGGTTACACGGATCACGAATGGTATGACAGTATTTCCGGGAAATATGTCGCTTGGCGCCGCAGGTGATGCGAAACTTGCTTCTCAAGCTGCAGCTGTAATGGCTAGGGAACTGAAAATTCTGGGCATAAATCTGAATTTTGCACCTGATATTGATGTAAACAGCAACCCCGATAATCCCATAATCGGTACAAGATCTTTTGGTTCTTCACCAGCAGAAGTTGCGAGGCTGGGTATCGCAGTTATCGATGCATATAACGAGGAAGGTATAATTTCGACGGCTAAACATTTCCCTGGTCATGGCGATACCAGTGTCGACTCGCATCTTGGGCTCCCCATTGTTAATCGCAGTTTACAGCAGCTAAACACCGTAGAATTAGCACCTTTTAGAGCTGTTGCTTCCAAGGTTCCAGTAATTATGACGGCTCACATTGTACTTCCAGCTATCGACAGCGAACACCCCGCAACGCTTTCGCCGAAGGCGCTAGAGATGCTGCGTGAGGATGTCGGATTCGAGGGGCTGATTATCACTGATTCCTTGGGGATGGGTGCTATTGCTAAGAATTGGAGTCTGGAAGAGGCAGCTATTCAAGCTTTCCTAGCTGGCGCTGATATTTTATTATACGGTGCCGATCGTGAAAGCAAGGTCGAAGACCAAGTTGTGGTATATGAGGCACTTGTTCAAGCGGTGAATGATGGCCGAATATCAAGCGCTAGACTGGATGATTCTGTTCGGCGTATTTTAGCGACAAAGCGACAGTTCGGCATTCTAACCGAACCCATGCCGAAATCGGAACTGTATAGCGAGCTGGCATCTCCAAAGAGCCTAGCGGTAGCAGAACAGGTTGCGCTACAAAGCATTACCTTGGTTAAGAATGAAAATCACTTACTTCCGCTCGCTAAACGCCAAACTCCTATTATTTGGCCAGAAGAAATGAAGGCAGCTTTACAGCCGCTGCTGGCGGAGTGTCCTTCTCTTAGGCCTTATTTTATACCGTTGCAAGCAACCAAGGCTGACCGCGAGGCAATAAAAAAAGTCGTTGCCGAGGAAAAGGCTGTGTTGATCGGCAGCTATAATCTTCATCAAAACATCGCTTGGCGGCAGCTAATAAGCAGTCTTGACTTTAAACGGGCCTTTGTGCTTTCAGTACGTTCCCCTTATGATATAATTCATATCCCTTATACGGCAGGCTATGCAGTCAGTTATGACGACAATGCTGTCACTATGAAAGTGCTTGGTAAGGTACTGAATGGTCAGCTGCAGCCTAAAGGTCGGCTTCCTGTTGATATTCCTAATATGTATTCAAGAGGTTGGGGTTTAGATCTCAATTCGGCAGAAGCAGAAGTGCAAAAATAGGAAACAATTAACTGTATCATTCAATCTCGAGTAGGTGATAAACTATACTTGAGGTGATAAAGTGAAGTCCTGGACATTGATCTTATTTGCAGCAATAGTAGTAGCAAAAGTTGGCAAGCGTATCGTTTATTATTTCTAGTCAGTTATTTCACCTATGAATTGCAATTTTTACATATTAAATGAGCCTTAAAAGGGCTCTTTTTCTTTTGGGTTTTAAAGATCGTAATGAACTATAAAATACACCAGGTATTTGTTAAATAAATATTAAGGAATTTGTATTTAAAAGATCAGCTAACGTCTGTTATTTATGCTTGTGTCATATAATTAACAAAAACCGGAAGGGGTTGTGAATATATGGCTATTGAGTCTTTGCTGCGTCACCTGAAAAATCAAAAGAAGCGAATGGATATTAAAACCAAGTATGTAACGCTTAAAGGCGTACATATCGACCTGTATGACATATGTAACGATAGCAAGAACATTTATATTCAAACAATCGAAGGGCACACCCTTGACATAGATATTCTTCAGTTTACCGAAATAACGTTTGATATTATTTCATCAAAGGTTACTACTCAGGCAGAACTGACTAAAGCCTTGGCAGAACTGGATATTATAAAGCCGAAGCGTTTTAATGCTTACATTTGCAGTGGTAACTACCGCGCTTTAGAAATTATCGGTATAGAAGATCACCAATATAAAGAAAAATCTGATTGCCAGTGGGGTGTGGACTACTATTCTAGAGGTCATAAATAAACGGGCAATCCTCTTTAATTCATAATATAGCTGCAGATCTAAAACAGGAGGAGTGACGGTGGGACAAGATAACTTAATCAAGGAAGACTTTGCACAATTTAGTGAAAAGGTAATCGATGGTATTAAATCACGACATCCTCATATGTTCGCCCTAATTAATACAATTCTGTCGGGCAAAGAGAATCAAATAGGCCTTCAACTGGTTGAGAATGGAAAGGGGGCTGGTGAATACACTTTTAATTTAAAGGGCGTGCGTATTGCTAGTATAGACAGCGGTAATTTAAGGTCGGAAATTAATGCTTCAGTGATGCATTCAATTAAGCCTTATGTGGTTGTCGAACTCAGGCTTCTAGAGACTATGATTAAAGATCCAGGATTTTGTAGTGATGTATCTTTAACGATTCCCAAGTACTTACCGGGGTTGACAGTTAAATTCGTGTAATAAAATCCGCTGAAGTGTTTTATTGAGATAGAAGACATCTCTTGGTAAGACAGCAGTGTACTCTTAAAGATGGCATATTATACTTAGCAAAAATTGTATAGCAATTAACTTATTGATATGTTATAATTACTTATAAATAATTATTATCGGTTTAGGGGAATGTAAAAGTGCAATTTATAATGAATTTTGTAATCGGAATCTGTGTTGCAGCGTTATACTTTTTAATCCGTTGTATTCCGGACAATACTCAAAAAACAGTGGCAACTAAGTCATAAGTATAGACAAAGCATTGAGCCGCCATTCACATTAGTGAATGGCGGCTTATTTTTTAACCCTGCTATGCTAGGAACGTCTGAAAGCCCAAAAAAATATATACTCTACTAGCGGGAGGAGGATCTTTCTTTAAATTGCAAGTTGTCGTCTGTTTTATTGTCAGCTAATTTTGGTGCTCCCTTTTGGGTGGTTAAACATACACCGCTTATGATTAGCGCCGCACCGGCCAACTGCTGGCATGCAATTGTTTCATTTACCAAAAGCGCTGCAAATATCATTCCTGAAACTGGAATGATATTTGTAAAGATAGCGGCCCGATTGGGACCGATTACCGCAACGCCTTGATTCCACCATAGAAAGGCGAAAAAACCACTGCCGATAATCATATAAAGCATACTGACCCAACCCCAATAATTGAGGTTTAATAGCCCGCCAAACCCTTCTCCCCAGGCGAAGAAGAGTAATATTAGAGAACCAAATATTCCCGCCCAGGCGGTGGCAGCTAGTGCTGTCATACCGCGCATTACCTTGCGGCCAGCTATAGAGTAAAGTGCCCAACACACGGGGGCAAGGGCCAGTAAAATATCACCCTGGTTAAAAGATAGCCTGATGATGGTCATCCAGTCACCTTTTGTAATAACTATGCCGACCCCTAAGAAGGATACGGCGATGCCTGAAAGCTGACGTAAAGTTAAGTGCTCTTTAAGAAAGATAGCTGCTAAACAAGCTGTTATTACTGGGTTAAGCGCGTTAAGCAGGCTCATGTTAGTGGCTGAAGAAAGTTTTACTCCGCTATAAGTAAAGAAGTTATGCATAAAGATGCCTGTTATGCCCATGGCAATAATGCCAGGCAGTTGTTTGAAGCGAGGCAGGCATCTTCGGCCTTCGATATAGAAGGCAAGAGAGACAAGAATGACACTCACCCACGCAAACCGAAAGAAGGCTGTAGTAGAAGGTGCCAATTGTCCTACTGTATATTTAGCAGCTACTGCGTTACCTCCCCAAAGAATTGCTGTCAGAGTCAATAAAACATACACACCCTTTTCAGTCTTGAAAAACTGCAGCAATTAATCTCCTCCTGCCCTAATAAATTTAGCTACATAAGCAGATTAAACTTCTTTTTACTATATCAGAAACAATATCTACATGGGAACAGAATTTTTTTCTGCAAAGTTTACACTTTTACGGCAGGATATAGCAAAACAATGGAAGAATGTTGCCTTACAGATATAAGTGTTTTAAGTAATAACAAGCAGGAGGCCAATATGGGAGCGCATGTAGACTGCATATCATGTATTGTCGCTAAGGCAAATAAGCTAGCTGATTTACATATTAAGGATAAGGACAGGAAGTATCGGTTTATGAAAGAAGTGCTCAAAGTGATTTTAGATACTGAGCATGACAGGGCAGCTCCCCTAATTGAAGCTAAGATGACTAGACTTGGCAGGCAAGCAACCGGAATTGATGATTTTTACGAACAAGACAAAATCAAGTTTAATGATTTGATGCTGTCCTTGGAAAATGATATTGAAATGCTAATTATGGAAGGGCAAGACCCATTATTTGAAGCATTAAAAGCGGCACTTGCCGGAAATATAATCGATTTAAGCGCTTTGGATAGTGTCGAGTCTGAATTTGTTAAGAGTACTATACTCAAAACTATGAAGGCGCAAAATCTTGATGCCGGTCTTTATAATCGATTGCTTGATGAATTAGCATGCTCGAAAAAACTGTTGTATTTAGGTGATAATGCTGGTGAGATTGTCATGGACAAGCTGTTGTTAAAACAAATCAAGAGACGTTTTCCTCATCTTACTATTACCTATGCAACCAGGGGTGCTCCAATATCGAGTGATGTTACAGAGAAGGATGCTTATTATGTCGGTATCGATAAATATGCTACAGTAATCAATAATGGAGCGGACCTGCCCGGTACCGATTTGCATGAAGTATCAGCTGCTTTTAGAGCTGTGTTTGAAGAGGCTGATATAATTATTGCCAAAGGACAAGGTAATTTTGAGACATTAACCGATACCGGTAAAAACATCTACTATTTGTTCTTGTGCAAGTGTGATGTATTCATCAAGAAATTAAATGCTGGACAGTTTACACCGGTATTTCAAGCCGAAATTGAGTAATGATAATTAACTCACCAGTCAGTAAGTGATCAAGGAGGTAAATCAGTTATGCCCGAAGTATTATTTCTCTCACCCTATCGCCAGTTGTCACAGATTGCTGAGGGTATCTTTAAGAATAAGGACATTAGCTATGATATTATTGATGTACCTCCGCTAATGGCAGAAGAAATTGCGCGTAAGATTGATAAAAATACAAAAGTGATAGTTTCCCGAGGCGGCATTGCCAAGTTGGCTAAAGATCATACTAGCATTCCTGTAATTGAAATTCCTGTAACTATGATTGATATTCAGCAGGCGTTTAATGGTATAGATAGTAGTTTACAGGGGAAAAAGGCGATAATTACGGCCTCGAATATTATATATAATCCTAAGTTCATTAGTAAGATTAAAAACCTCAACGTCGACTTTATATCAAGCCCTAATTGGCAGGATGAAAAGATTCAATCCGAGGAATTGGCTAAACTAGGCGGGTATGAAGTAATCATTGGTGATGCTCTTTCACATATGATTGCCAAGCGCTTTGGCATAGAAAGCATACTAATCGGTTCGAGTGAAGAATCATTGAGCCAGGCTATTGACGAGGCGCTGCGGATTATATCAAAATATCGGCTTGAACATCAGCGTCAGATAAAATCCCGCAAAGAGATCCTTGAGAAGGGCTGGGTGGCTCAATACAGTTTTAAGGATATTTTAGGCCATAGCCATAGTATTACAAGAGCAGTTAGGTTAGCCAAGAAGTTTGCCAAGTTGGATGGAAATGTCCTCATTCAAGGTGAAACAGGAACAGGCAAGGAGTTATTTGCACAAAGCATACATAACCAAAGTGATAGAATATATGGACCGTTTGTATCTGTCAATTGCAGTGCGCTTAGTGATAGTCTATTCGAAAGTGAGTTGTTTGGATATGACAGCGGAGCATTTACTGGGGCGAGCAAAGGCGGAAAAAAAGGTCTTTTTGAGTGCGCTAATGAAGGGACAATATTTCTGGATGAAATAAGCGAAATCTCATTAAATTTGCAGGCTAAGCTGTTAAGGGTACTGCAGGAAAAGAAGGTGCGCCGGGTAGGTAGTGAAAAGGTAGTAGACATTGATGTCCGCATAATATGTGCTGCCAATAAAAACTTACTTGACATGGTTGAGGCGGGGGGCTTTCGAAGTGATCTCTACTACCGGCTTAATGAATTAGAACTATTTATTCCTGCTCTGCGTGAGCGGACAGAAGATATAATGATGCTTTGCGAGGACCTATTACAAAAAGAGTCGGATAAGGTGAATAGGAATTTTTGGTGGAAAGATCAATCTGTATTTGACCCAATTATAAACTATCCTTGGTCGGGGAATGTCAGAGAACTGCGGAATTTTATTGTAAAGCTTGTCAATTATTCAGAGACGCCTGAGATTACATCAGAGTACATAAAAGGTATTCTTAACAGTAATTCTAAACGTACCAATGCTGACAAAGTACCGGAAATCAGTATTAAGGTATCTAGAGATTTGAAAATAATGGAACGGGAAATTTTTCGCGAACTATTGTCACTATACGAGGGGGATAAGGAAAGACTTTGCACGGAGTACGGCATTAGCAAAATAACTTTATGGCGTAAGCTTAACTACAAAAATGAAAGATTATTTCAAATATGAAATAAATATATCAATTTTGAAATTTATTAGCTATATTAAACATTATGATTAATTTGTTAAATAAGGGTAGAACTACGTTATAAAGTAGCTCTACCCTTTAAAATTCACACTTTCTAAAGAGTATTGTACACTATGGCACGAAAATTGCATTGTAATTGGGGTGAAAGCAAATTAATGATGCAGAGGTGAAAGGATAAGAGTGGGATATTGGTGGGTGCGATAGTAGGTATCTAATTCATCTCTAGCAGGGCTTTCGTGATGCATAGAATGGGAGGAAGGTAGACAATGAACACTGAAATTTCAATTGACAACGTAAGGCCAACTAAGCAAAGGGTATTTCTTGTTGTTATCTTATTTATTACGCTACTATTTTCTTTTGTTGATCGGATCAACATTTCGGTTATGATGGCTGATAATGCTTTTCTGACTGAACTGGGTATTAAAGGTGATCCTGTAAAAATGGGTATGCTGATGACTGCGTTTTTAGCTGCTTATGCTCTTTCAAATATATTCTTAAGCCCAATCGGAGACTTATTAGGACCTCGTAAGGCTATTGCGGCATGTTTGCCAGTATGGGCGATAGCTATGCTATGTGGTTCATTTGCACCGACGTTTGCTTGGATGCTGGCTGCGCGGGTGCTGTTAGGATTAGGTGAAGGACTTCACTGGCCGGTGCAGATGAAGTTTGTGAAGAACTGGTTCCCTCCTCAAGAGCGCGGTAAGGCTAACTCGGCTTGGCAGTTTGGGCTCTTTGCCGGGCCGGCATTGGCAATGCCATTCTTTACTTGGATGATTGCAGCCACGGGATGGCGTATGAGTTTTATTATTCTCGCTGTAGCTACCGTCATACCACTTATTCTAATATGGTACTTCACTACTGATCATCCCCGTGAGCACAAGGGAGTAAACAAAGCGGAGCTGGAACATATTGAAGCTGGTCTGCGCAAAGAGCAAGAACATGAAGTTGTTCTGGGAACAACCACTTTTAAAGATAGTCTGAAATTTTTCATTTTCAATTATCGTTACTGGCTGCTCGTAGCATATTTTTTCTTTAATGCAGCTGTATGGTGGGGTATTATGACCTGGTTGCCCTCGTATCTCAAAGTAGCTAGGGGGTTCTCTTGGGCGCAGATGGGTGCGCTAGCTTCTCTTCCGTATGTAGTTGGAGCTGTATGTTTGTTCATTTTTGGCTACCTAACCGACAAGGCGGGACGGAGGGCACCATTCTGCTTCGTCCAAATGCTTGGTATGGCTGGTTCACTATATCTGGGTGTTCATGCTACGGATAATCTTACGGCTGCCTATTTTATAGCTTCAGCTGTTGCCTTTGTCGCAGCAGGCTTACCTGCTAACTGGTCGCTGTGTCAGCAAATTGTTCCGGCAAAGGCTGTCGGTGCAGGAGCGGGGCTTATGAACGGTATCGGCAGTATTGGTGGTGCATTATCGCCGATGGTCATCGGCTACTTTATTAGCGCTACAGGCGGCAGTTATGAAGCCGGCTTAATGAGCCTGGTGGGTGCTGCTTTAGCAGGAGCGCTTTGTATGCTTGTCTTGGTTTACCAGAAATATTAATAGGTGGTGAATTGAATGGCTGTAACGAAAATCACAATACCTTATGGTGAAGGAGTGCAGTCTTGTGAAGTGTCGTCTGATCGTAATGTTGTGACACTTACTACTAAACTGCACGAAATGCAGGCTGGTTTACCGGAAATAGATATTATTCGCAACGCACTGGCGTCTCCAATTGGAACACCAACTTTGCGGCAATTGGCTGCAGGCAAAAAAACAGCTGTTGTTATTACCAGCGATCACACCCGTCCTGTGCCCAGTCATTTGACGCTGCCGTTAATGCTTGAAGAAATGCGCATTGGTTCGCCAGATATCGATATAACAATTATTATTGCTGTGGGCAGTCATAGGGCGACCACTAGCGATGAGATGATCGGAAAATTTGGTAGTGAATTCGTGGCAAAAGAAAAGATTATTGTACATGATCCTCACGATGATGAAAAACTTGTTCATGTTGGTATCTTGCCGTCGGGTGGCGAGCTTATTCTCAACCGCCTTGCGGTTGAGGCTGAATTACTTGTTTCAGATGGATTTATAGAACCACATGTTTTTGCTGGTTTTTCGGGTGGCAGAAAGAGTGTTCTCCCGGGTATTGCCAGTTTTGTAACTGTCATGGCTAATCATAATGCAGAGTTTATGGTTCATCCCAATTCAAGGGTCGGAATATTAGAAGGAAACCCTATCCATGAGGACATGATATTTGCCGCACGAGCTATTGGGCTGGACTTTATTTTAAACGTCGTGATCGACGGAGGTAAAAAAGTCGTCGCCGCTTTTGCCGGTGATGTCGATAAGGCTCATCGCGAAGGTTGTTCCTATATAGATGGATTGGTTGGTGTAGATGCTCTTCCTGCACCAATCGTTATAACCTCAAACGGGGGTTATCCTGCCGATCAGAATCTCTTTCAGTCTGTCAAGTCGATTATGGCGGCTGTCTTGACATGCACACCTGGTGGGGTAATAATAGCCTGTAATGAATGCCGTGATGGGCATGGTTCGGATAGCTTTTACCGAACCTTTGCTGAGGCAAATTCAGTATCAGAAGTTCTCAGGGTAATTATGTCAAGAAAGCGTAACGAGACAGTGCCTGATCAGTGGGTAAATCAATTCCTTGGTCAAATCATTATGCGCAATAAGGTAATTACCGTAGCTGACGCTGCCAGCAAGGAACTAGTTGAGGGTTTAAAGATGAGTTACGCCACATCGCTTCAAGAGGCTCTTGAAATGGCAGAGAGATATCTTGGTCTGAGTAATGCTCCAATTACTGTAATACCAAATGGAGTCTCCGTAATGATTAGGTAGAAGTAGGTGAAGTTCTAATGAAAAGTGACATTGTACTAAAAGGCTCAACCCGAGCATCAACTAGATCATTGTGTTACGGAATGGGCTATACTCCGGAAGAATTGGGTAGACCTCTTATCGGTATTGTTAATTCCTTTAATGAAGTCATTCCCGGTCATGTTAATTTGCGAGAAATTGCTGATGCTGTGAAGCTTGGTGTAGCTTATGCGGGGGGCACGCCGATGGAGTTTCCGGCCATCGGGATATGCGATGGATTCGCAATGGGGCATCTAGGGATGAAGTATTCGCTGGCTAGTCGGGAGCTTATTGCGGATTCGTGTGAAGCAATGGTCATGGCACATGCCTTTGATGGGCTGGTGTTTATCCCTAACTGTGATAAGATTGTGCCCGGCATGTTGATGGCGGCTGCTCGGCTTAATGTACCTTGCATTTTTGTCAGTGGGGGTCCTATGCTGGCTGGTCGGCATAATGGAAAAAATATTGATGTAATAACAGTGCTCGAAGGGGCCGGACGTTATGAAAGCGGCAAGATTTCTGAGGAAGAGCTTACTGAGCTTGAGAAAAAGGGCTGTCCCACGTGCGGGTCTTGTGCAGGCTTGTTTACAGCTAACACCATGAATTGCCTCACTGAGGTTATGGGTATGGCTTTACCGGGCAACGGAACTATTCCTGCGGTATATGGTGAAAGAAAAATGCTTGCTAAAAGATCCGGCGCTCAAGTTATGGAAATGGTAAAAAACAATATTCGGCCTCTTGATATACTGACAAAGGAAGCGTTCGAAAATGCAATCGCTGTTGACATGGGCATAGGCGGGTCTACTAATACAGTATTACATCTGCCAGCTATTGCACATGAAGCTGAAATTGAATTGCCGCTCAAGCTTTTTGAAGTTATAAGTGATAAGACACCCTACTTGACCAAGCTCAGCCCTGGAGGGATACACCACATGCAAGATTTAAATGAGGCTGGCGGTATTCCTGCAGTGATGAAAGAACTGGCTAAACTCGGTGTTATATATACAAATGCCCGGACGGTTTCTGGAACAGTCGCCGATAGACTTAAGGATGCAGAAAATGTTAGGCCAGATGTAATTCGCAGTATTGGAGAACCTTACCGTCCTAAGGGCGGGATAGCTGTTCTCTATGGCAATATTGCACCTGACGGGGCTGTGGTTAAAGAAAGTGCTGTAGCGCAAGATATGCTTTCGTTCGAAGGTCGCGCACGAGTTTTTGATTCGGAAGAAGCGGCGATAAGCGCGCTGCTTGGTAAAGAAATTAAAAATGGTGACGTTGTTGTCATTCGATATGAGGGCCCAAAAGGTGGCCCGGGCATGCAAGAAATGCTCAACCCGACAGCTATTATTTCCGGAATGGGACTTCGTGTAGCGCTGATTACTGACGGTAGGTTCAGCGGGGCAACACGAGGAGCATGTATAGGTCATGTATCACCTGAAGCGGCAGCGGGCGGCCCGATTGCTTTAATTAAAGAAGGCGATTTAATCATGATAGACATACACGCCCGTAAGCTAAATGTAAATATTAGCGACGAGGAAATGGAGATTCGTAAGAAATCATGGTTAGCTCCGGCGCCCAAGGTGAGCAAAGGTTATCTTGTTCGTTATGCAAAATCGGTCACGTCTGCTAACACGGGGGCGATTGTAAAATGAGTTTAAAAACTAATGCCATTCTAATTGCTGATAATGATGATGTAGCCACAGGTATTGTTGCATTTGCTAAAGGTGAAGTAGGAAGGTATATAAAAGATGGAAAAATAAGAGAGGTGATTTTAACTGAGGATATCCCGAAATTTCACAAATTTGCAGTGCGAGATATTAACAAAAGTGAATTTGTCTGCAAGTATGGAGAAATCATCGGTGAGGCTATAGCTGATATTAATAAAGGAAGCTATGTACATGATCATAATATTTGTAGTCCGAAGGTTAGATGAATACTAGGGGTGACAACATGAAGTTTTTAGGCTATCGACGTCCGGACGGAACTGTCGGTATTAGAAATCATGTTCTTATATTACCAACGGTAGGCTGTGCCAATGAAACGTGCCGGATTATTGCTCAGCAGCTTCAGGGAGCTATAAGTCTGGTTAATCAGAACGGCTGTGGTGAGGTAGCGGGCAATACCAAGATAACGCAAAATGTGCTTGCAGGTTTGGCGGCTAATCCCAATGTCTATGGTACTATTTTGGTAGGTTTAGGGTGTGAGCCTAATAATGTAAATTCAATGACTGAGATTATAGCTGCAAGAACGAATAAACCGCTTAAGGCGCTTATAATTCAAGAGGAAGGCGGAACGGTAAACGCTATTCGAACGGCGGTTAGACTGGGGCAGCAAATGATTCAAGAGGCGAGTTCCTGCTGTCGTGAGGAAGCTGATATTTCAGAACTAATGCTTGGAATAGAATGCGGTGGATCTGACGCTACCTCTGGGTTGGCAGCAAATCCTATTATGGGCTGTGTCAGTGATATGCTGATTGATCTTGGCGGAACAGCTATGTTCAGTGAAACTCCAGAGATAATAGGAGCTGAGCATGTCCTGGCGAACCGGGCGGTCTGCCCTGAGACGCGAAAAAGGCTGATAGCTGCTTGTCGGCATTGTGAGGATGAACTAAGTAATGTAGGCGAAAGTTTAAGATCGGGACAACCGTCACCTGGAAACAAAGCAGGCGGAATTACAACTTTGGAGGAAAAGTCCCTTGGGTGCATCCATAAAGGCGGCACAAGACCGCTAATGGAAGTTGTTGACTATGCTCAGCGCCCTACCCAAAAAGGCTTAGTATATATGGATACCCCTGGTTACGACTTGCTGTCAGTTACCGCAAAGATCGCTGGTGGCTGTCAGTTGATTGTATTTACTACCGGGAGGGGCAATCCTATTGGCAATCCCTTCGCCCCTGTCTTGAAAGTGACAGCCAATAGGGACTTATTTATCCATATGAATGACAATCTTGACATGGATTTTAGCGCTGTTCTAGACGGTGAAAAGACCATTAAGCATATGGCACAAGATGTTATGGCTGAGATTTTAAAAGTCTCCAATGGTAAGATGACCAAGACGGAAATTTACGGATTCGGTTTTACTGAGACAGTAATGAGTAGAATGTGTAATTACATTTAATTGTTAATAGTAAGCTGAAAGAACTGCCCGTGGCACTTATGTGATACGGGCAGGATTTTTTTGTATAGCGTAAATATTACTGGGGCGGGATCTTTGTTGAGTGTTTCAGGCGGAAAATTAAGAAAGTATATGACTTGCAGAAACTTGTAGGAGTAAGTATAAAGTACTATAATTAAGCTTCAGGGCGTACCGTAAGTCAAGCCAAAATCAAGAGCAGGCAGGTGAATTATGATTGTCTAAAGTTGTTTTAGCGGACACAGTATTAATTAATGGTGTGATATATACTGCAGACGAGAATGATATGGTCTGTCAGGCTGTCGCTATTAGCAAAAGTAAGATTATATTTACAGGCAGCGACAACGGGGTTGTGCGATATATTGGCAGCGAAACCAAGGTTATAGATTTAAAAGGAAAAATGGTCATTCCGGGTATGATTGATACCCATATTCACCCGCCAGGATTGTCACTATCTGAACTCTATGAGGTACAGCTTCATGACATACGCAGTATAGAAGGTTATATTAAAGCGGTAAGGGATTTTGTTGACCGCAATCCTAATGCAGGCGCTGTTTATGGCCGGGGTTGGTCCTGGGGTGTATTACAAGGTGACGAGCTTACTAAAGGCCCCCGTAAAGAGTATCTTGATGATATTTCCCGAGATATACCGATAATTTTGCGGGCAAATGACGGGCATACGCTATGGGTTAATTCTAAGGCTCTTGAAATCAATGGAGTAACTAAAACTACTGATACGCCGCCCGGCGGAGTTATTGAAAAGGATACTGCCGGAGAGCTATGGGGAACACTCAAGGAATGGGCTATGTTCCTTATTGCACTGCCTGAGTATAGCTTAGCTCAGTATATAAAAGCTATGAGTGATTTCCAGAAAAAGATGCATAGCTTCGGTATTACAGGGATACTGTGTATGTCGAGCAAGGTATTTGAAGTGCTATTCAAAGCTTTCGCTGAAATGGAAACAGCGGGTAAGCTTCAACTGCGTGTTCGCGGTGCGATGACCATTGATGCGAAGGAAGAGTTAGAGCCGCAGTTTGCCGCGCTGGACATCGTTCGTGAAAAATATGATTCATCGTTGCTGCGGGTTATTTCAACTAAGTTCTTTACTGACGGCGTTGTTGAAGGCTGTACGAGCTATTTGCTGGAACCATATACACTAAAAGCGGGCAGGGGACCTGACTATTACGGAGATTTTTTGTGGGACATGGATAGGATTAAGCAGGCTTTTTATCAGGCCAATAAAAGTGGTTTGTCAATTCATGTTCACTCAACTGGCGATGCCTCTACTAGAAACGTTCTGGATGCTTTAGAGTATGTCGCGAATCAGCTTCCAGAACAAGATTTTCGCAATGCAATTACCCATTTGCAGCTTGTGGAAAGCAACGATATTTTGCGATTTAAACAGCTTAATGTAATAGCCAGTGTGCAGCCGTACTGGCAATTTAAAGGGCCTAACTGGTGGTATAATGTAGATTATCAGTTCTTAGGCGAGCGGGCTGAACAAGAATTTCCGTTGGGAACCTTTTTTAAGCATGGGATAACTGTAGCGTCCTCTTCGGACTATCCTGCGACTATTATCCCCAACCCACTTTTAGCTATTGATATCGGAGTAACCCGTAATATTGACAATGGCCAGTCGCATGGCGTAGATGATATAACTGACATGGATGATGCTCAGTATCTCTTAAATAAAAACGAGCGGGCGACCGTCAAACAAATGATTAGAAGCTTTACTATAAACGGAGCTTATATGATGTTCATGGAGAATGAGATAGGGTCTATTGAAGTCGGCAAGGCTGCCGATTTGGCAGTACTAGATCAAGACTTGCTGACTATAAATGCTATTGATATTGACAAGGCGAAGGTTGTTATGACGTATTTTAATGGTGAATTGGTTTATGAGCGTTAATAATTATAATAAACGCGTTACCTTTTAAGGGGGCAGGCGTTTATAGCTATGAACGACTATTAAGTCAATAATTGGAGGGTAATAACAATGCTTAAAAAAATTTCACTAATATTGGCACTGAGCTTGATGCTAGCTGTACCGGCGTTTGCCAAGGATGCTCCGGACAAAACAGTGGTGCAGGTCAGTGGAAGCAGCCAGAAAGAGGTTATACCTGATATAGCCCGCATTAATGTCTCAATAAATACAGTTAATGCTAACTTAGAACAGGCAAAGGACGAAAACACTCAAAAGCTTGACAAAGTGCTTGCTGCGTTAAAGGATCAGGGTGTAACTGACAAGCAAATTAAAACAGATACATACCAGGTAGATCCAATTTATAATTACGAAAAAGACAAGCTACCGACGCTAAAAGGTTATCGGATAACTAATCGGCTGGAAATTACAGAAGCTGTAGAAAAAGTCGGTATTTTAGTAAACGAAGTTACTCGTGCAGGTGCAAATGAGATAAACTCAATCCGCTTTGAAACTCTAAATGAAAAAGAATTCAAAAATGACGCTTTGCAAGAAGCCGTTAAAGATGCGCTAAAAAAGGCGGATGTCATCGCTGGAGCGCTAAATAAGAAAATTTCTAACGTCAAACTAGTCAATGAATCAGGGGTATTTTATAACCCAATAATGTTGGAGGCTAGGACGTTTAAAGCTGTAAATTCCGATGCTGCAGCACCGAACCTACCAATGGGAAAAGTAACTGTAGGAGCAAATGTCCAAGTAACTGTTGAACTCGGTGACTAGCCATTAATAAAAAATCAACAAAAATAGGACACTTTTTAAAAAAGTGTCCTATTTTTTTAATTTACACATATACAATGCAGAAAGAAGTAAGTACATTGTGAGTGGTTATTTGTGCAAAAATGTGTATTGACAAAAGCGTTTTAGTAACTCTATAATAAACAAATAAACATATATTCACTATAGGGAAACATTATTGTAATAAGTATTATGAGGGGGTGTAAAGATAAAGTAGGGTTAACATTAACATAGATTTTTAACGGTGCTTAAAAAGTAGATAGCTGTTAGATGAAATTAGTATTAACGTAGATAGAGGGGGAGCAGAAATGAGAAAAAAATGGTTATCATTAGTTAGCCTAGCAGTCGGCACTGCGTTAATTGGCAGTTTAGTTGCTGGCTGTGGCGGGGCAAAAACAGAATCAAAAGATATCAAGATTGGCGGTAACTATGAAATGACAGGTAACATTGCCAACTTTGGCAATCAAACTGTTAATGGAATAAAACTTGCCTTTAAAGAAGCTAATGCGGCTGGTGGAGTATTAGGTAAACAGATAAACTTTATAATTGCTGACAATAAATCAGAACCCTCCGAGGCTACTAATGCAATTACTAAATTAATTACTCAGGATAAGGTTGTCACCGTACTTGGTCCGGTATCAAGCTCTAACGTTCTAGCCACTCTTCAAGTTGCCGAAGATAATAAAGTTCCTGTATTAACTGCAACTGGAACTAATCCAAAGATTACCGTAGGCGATAACGGCAAACTTAGGTCTTATGCATTTCGTTCTTGCTTTATAGATCCATTCCAAGGAACTGTTATGGCTAACTTTGCTGCTAAATCACTTAAAGCAAAAACTGCTGCTATCTATATTGATAATAGCTCAGACTATTCCAAAGGGTTAGCTCAGTTCTTTGAGCAATCTTTTGTCCAAAATGGCGGTACAGTAATAGCAAAAGAAGCTTTCCTGCAAAAGGATCAGGACTTTAAGTCAACGCTTACTAAGCTAAAAGCGATGAACCCTGATGTTATATTCATCCCTGCTTATTATGAAGAAGTAGGTAAAATAGTAAAACAGGCTAGAGAACTTGGAATTACGGCCACTCTTCTTGGAACAGATGGCTGGGATGACCCTAAGCTTGTTGAAATTGCTGGCGCAGATGCTTTAAATAATGGATTCTTCAGCAATCACTATTCCCCGCAGGATACTGATCCTAATATCCAAACATTCGTTGCTGCTTACAAAAAGGAATATGGCCAAGAGCCAAGTGCTCTTGCTGCTTTAGGCTATGATTCCGGTAAAATGATAATCGATGCTATCAAGCGGGCTGGCAGCGCCGAACCTGCAAAGATTCGTGAAGCCCTGGAACAAACTAAAAACCTACAAGTAAGTACTGGTATTATATCGCTAGACGCTAACCACAATCCTGTGAAGAGCGCTGTTGTTATCGAGATGAAGGACGGCAAGCAGGTCTTTAAAGAAAAGATCAACCCATAATAACTTAATATAAAAAATATAAGAAGGGATGAGACGTTTGGTCTCATCCCTTCTTAGTAATAATACTTATAGTAAAAGATAGAAAAGCAGGTTTCAAAATCCCTATGGTCGAATTTAATGTTAAGCAAAATTTAGTTTGAGGGGAGCGACGAATAATGTTTGTATTCAGCAGAATGACTCCTAATCCTATTACTGTTAGTTCAACAACAACAATCGCCGATGCCTCGGAGGTAATGAGGAAAAACAAGTTTCGCAGGCTGCCGGTTGTGGACATCGGAAAACTGGTTGGAATTATCACCGACCGAGATTTGCAGGAGGTATCGCCGTCTCGCGCCACAACGTTATCCATTTTTGAACTCAATTATCTGCTTTCTAAAATCCAAGTAAAAGAAGTAATGACTAAGCAGGTTGTTACTATTCGCGATAATGCGACCATTGAAGAAGCAGCCTTAATTATGTACAAAAATAAGTTTAGCAGCCTTGTGGTTGTTGACGAAATAGATTCAGTAGTGGGAATAATCACCGAAACGGATATTTTCAAGAGCTTTGTTGACGTAATGGGACTGCCGGCCGGTAAAACAAGAATTACCGTTAGGCTTCACGAAAGCAGGGTGGGCATGCTGCATCAGATTACCGGCATAATGGCTCAATTGGGCATTAACATTGATAGTATGGTTTCTTATGGCGTAGACCAAGAATATGAGCTTGTTATTCGTGCGGACATTCCTGATGTAAAGATACTTAGTGAAAAGCTGGCTGAAGCAGGCTACCCGATCAAGCATGCTGCTCAGATAGGTAGTTGAGAAAAGCTGCTTGAGAAATATTATAATAAAACATTTACTTTTCTGACTATTATCCAGGGTATTGCAATACAGGTCATCTTCTGATAAACTCTAAGTAATTTAATAAACTTAAGCAATGAAGCTTACAAGCGGAAACGTTTGTAAGCTTTGTCTGTTTTTAGGTACTTGCCCACAGCTGTGGTTCAATGCAACTAATTATTGCACAAACCCTTCTGAGGTATAAGCAAAGAGGCTTATAAAACGGTAATACGTTTATAAGCCTCTTTGTGTTTATATACGCAACCAAGGAAAAAGAGGTGATGCTAGTCATAATGAAACAGAATCAAATAATTCAGTATATTTGCAGTAAAAGAAAGGGGGTGAATATATATAGTATGAAAGTGCACAAAAAAATAAGCTCCACCGGTACGGCAATACCAATGGAGCAGGCAGGTAAATCTACCAAATCGGGATTGACGGGATAAATCTACCTATTTTTAATTATACCTAAACATTTAAGTAATTTCAATAAATAGATGCATGTAAATTATGTTATGTGGAGGAATGAAATATGAGACAGATTGCGATATATGGCAAAGGCGGAATTGGTAAATCAACGACAACGCAGAATACAGTGGCAGCTTTAGCTGAAGCTGGCAATAAAGTAATGGTGGTAGGTTGTGATCCTAAGGCTGACTCTACTCGCTTGCTATTAAATGGACTGTGTCAAAAAACAGTACTCGATACACTTCGTGACGAAGGTGATGATATTGAACTAGACGCTATCCTAAAACCGGGTTTTGGCGAAACTCTCTGTGTTGAATCCGGCGGTCCCGAGCCGGGCGTGGGCTGTGCGGGACGTGGAATAATCACCTCGATAAACATGTTAGAATCTCTAGGAGCTTATACATCGGATCTCGATTATGTGTTTTACGACGTATTAGGCGACGTTGTCTGCGGCGGGTTTGCAATGCCAATAAGAGAAGGCAAAGCCCAAGAAATCTATATCGTTGCTTCGGGTGAATTAATGGCGCTGTATGCAGCAAACAACATAGCAAAAGGGGTCCACAAATACGCAATGACTGGCGGGGTTCGCCTTGGTGGTATTATTTGCAACAGCCGTAAGGTTGACAATGAATATGCCTTGCTTAAAGCCTTTGCAGAGGAACTTGGATCCCAGCTCATCCACTTTGTACCCCGTGACAATCTGGTGCAGCGTGCGGAAATAAATAAAAAAACAGTTATTGATTTCGATCCTAAGGCCAACCAAGCTGATGAGTACCGTCAACTAGCAATGAACATTAAAAACAACAAGATGTTTGTTATTCCAAAACCAATGACGCAAGACCGTCTGGAAGAACTCATGATGCAGCATGGCTTCCTTGATGCAATTGCCTAACCCCCGAATATTCAAGGCATTAAATTACAATGAGGAGTGAAAGTCATGTTTTTAGTACGCGCAATGATTAGACCGGATAAAGCCGATGAATTGGTATATGAATTGTCTCGGGCTGGATTTCATGCTGTAACTAAGATTGATGTGGTAGGCCGCGGTAAACAAAAGGGTATCAGGATTGGCGATATTGTCTATGACGAAATCCCTAAAACAATGCTTTTTATGGTTGTAGATGAGGATAAAGACAAGGAAGATGTTATTAGCCTAATTTTGAAAACTGCCAAAACGGGCGAGAAGGGTGCGTTTGGTGACGGAAAAATATTTATAAGTGCTGTGGATGAGGCTTATACCATTTCAACCGGCGCAAAAAGCCTATAAGGGGGCATAACGATGAAAGAAGTTGTGGCAATCATTCGGATGAATAAGGTCAATGCTACCAAAAAAGCGCTTGTTGAGGTCGGCTATCCTGCTTTCACCACCTTCAAAGTAAAGGGGCGTGGTAAGCTAGTAACTGATTTATCTATACTTGAAGCCCGTAAGAATAAACTGCTTTCAATGTCCGACCCAGAAGACCCAGAGGTTATAGAACTGGTAAATGGATTTTTGGATGGTACGCGATTATTTCCTCGGCGACTATTTACGGTTCTAGTCCATGATGCGGATGTTCCTAAGGTTGTTGATATTTTAATTAAGGCTAACAAGACAGATTACAACGTTGGGGACGGGCGGATATTCATACTGCCGATCGAAGATGCAGTTCGAGTTCGGACTGGGGAACGCGGCGAAATAGCGTTATAGAAATATTAAGTTAAAGACAAAGACAGCACCAAAGGGGGTTTATAATATGAAATTCAGCGAAGACGCGTTGGAAGAGATGCTGAAAAGGTATCCAGATAAAACAAAGAAAGCCCGGAAAAAACACATCTTAGTTAAAGATTCTGCTGAGGCCAAGCAAGTTATTGAGGCCAACACCAGAACTATTCCCGGGATTATTACCAACCGCGGATGCGCCTACGCGGGCTGTAAAGGTGTGGTTGTAGGCCCTCTCAAAGACATGGTTCATATCACACATGGACCAGTAGGCTGCGGTTATTATACATGGGGGGCGCGTCGCAATAAAGCCAGATCAGAAGATCCAGCCCAAAATTTTATTAACTATTGTGTAACAACGGATATGCAAGAAAAAGATATTGTTTTCGGCGGGGAGAAAAAATTAGCGAAAGTAATAGACGAGGTTGTGGAGATTTTAAAACCAAAGGCAATAAGTGTTAACGCCACTTGCCCTGTAGGTTTGATTGGCGACGATATTAACGCGGTTGCTAAGGCAGCCCAAGAGCGACATGGAATTCCGGTATTGGCCTTTAGCTGTGAAGGCTATAAAGGCGTCAGCCAGTCAGCTGGACATCATATCGCCAATAACATCCTTATGGATAGAGTAATCGGCAATAGCGAGATGGAAGAAGCTCCTGGACGCTTTGCTATAAACATGCTGGGAGAATACAATATTGGCGGCGATGCTTGGGAGATTGACAGGATTTTGAAAGAAATAGGCTATACAGTTGTCAGCACTATGACAGGCGATGGTTCATATGAGGAGTTGCGTAATGCCCACACGGCAGATTTAAATTTAGTCCAGTGTCATCGCTCAATAAACTATATTGCTGAGATGTTGGAGAAGAAGTATGGTACACCTTGGCTGAAGGTTAATTTTATTGGTGTTCAAGGAACAATCAACTCGCTTCGCGATATGGCGGTATACTTTGGTGATGAAGACCTTATTCAAAAAACTGAAGAGGTAATATCTCGTGAAGTTGCCCGTATACAACCAATAATCGATCAGTACCGCAAGATATGTGAAGGAAAAACTGCCTTCTGCTTTGTCGGAGGGTCTCGTGGCCATCACTATCAAGGAATATATAGTGAATTAGGTATTGATACTGTGCTAGCAGGCTATGAGTTTGCTCATCGAGATGACTATGAGGGACGCGATGTTATACCGGATATAAAGACAGATGCGGATAGTCGAAATATTCCTGAGCTACAGGTTAGTACTGATGAAAGGCGCTTTAGGTTAAAAGTATCACCAGAGAAGATGGAAGAGCTTAAGAGAAAGATCCCTCTAAGCAGTTACAACGGCATGAACGTAGAGATGCAAGAAGGCAATATAATTGTTGACGACCTAAATCATTATGAAACTGAAGAATTTATCAAACTACTCAAACCTGATATTTTCTCTTCTGGTATTAAGGATAAATATGTTGTGCAAAAGATGGGAATTCCATCTAAACAACTGCACTCTTATGACTATAGCGGCCCGTATGCGGGCTTCAATGGGGCAGCCAACTTTGCTCGTGATATCGCAATGAGCTTTTCTACTCCAACCTGGAACTATATTGTTCCGCCTTGGAAGGATCAACCGTTGTTAGAAGGCAAAATGGTGGGAGGAGATGAGAAAGCATGTTAGATGCTACAACAGCTGAAGTAAAACAACGCAAAAGCGGCGGACTTATTAACCCCGCTAAAACATGTCAGCCAATTGGAGCAATGTATGCCGCGCTAGGTATTCATAAATGCCTGCCTCATAGTCATGGTTCACAAGGCTGCTGTTCTTTTCACCGCATGCATTTGACTAGGCACTTTAGAGATCCGGTTATGGCTTCAAGCAGCTCGTTTACCGAGGGGTCTTCGGTATTTGGCGGAGCAGCAAACCTCAAAACCTCCATAAAGAATGTTTTCGCAATCTATAATCCTGATATTATAGCTGTGCATACAACCTGCCTGACTGAGACAATCGGGGATGATATTCCTAGTATTATTAAGAATTCTGAGATACCAGAAGGCAAGCTTGTAATTCATGCCAATACTCCTAGTTATCAGGGCTCTCATGTAACCGGCTTCTCAAACATGGTTAAGGGCATGGTTAGCTATATTGCTGAAAGCAGTACAGCAGTCAAAAAGGATCAGTTAAATCTTATTCCCGGATTTGTAAATCCGGGCGATATGAGAGAACTTAAACGGATATGCAAATTGATGGGAGTTAAGTTCATACTTTTTCCGGATACGTCGGGCGTAGTTGATTCACCAATGACAGGTAAGTTTGAAATGTATCCCAAAGGTGGAACAACCATCGAGCAAATTAGAGATACCGGCAACTCAAAACTGAGTATTGCACTGGGGCGATTTGCTTCAAGTGATGCAACTGAACTGTTAAATAAAAAATGCAAGGTTCCGGCTCTTGCTCTAAAAACCCCAATAGGAGTTAAAGCCACAGATGACTTTGTTATGGCACTTAGGAGCTTTGCCATAAAGGAAATTCCTTACGAAATAGAAGAAGAACGAGGTCAGCTTGTCGATATAATGACAGACACCCATTTTCATTTCCATGGCAAACGTGTAGCGCTATTTGGCGATCCTGATATTTTAACAGGTCTTACAGAATTTGTCCTTAGCCTGGGAATGAAACCTGTTCATATCCTAACAGGCACCCCAGGGGGCTCTGTAGGGTCAGCATCAGGAAGTTTTGTAGAAGATATTCAAGAGATGCTTGGGTCAGCCAATATTACCGCAAATGTTAAAGACAACGCTGACTTGTTTACGCTCCATCAGCTAATAAAAAATGAGCCGGTAGATCTTATGATTGGTACTACCTATGGCAAATATATTGCTCGCGCCGAAGATATCCCGTTGGTGCGAGTGGGCTTCCCTGTATTAGATCGAAGCGTTCACTCGTATCTTCCAATTGTCGGTTATCGAGGTGCAATTAGACTTGTTGAAATGATTAGTAATGCGCTATTAGACCGCCAGGATAGAGATGCAGCAGACGAAGATTTCGAATTGGTCATGTAAGTATATAAAATAAATAAAAACGAGGCGACGTTGCCTAATGAGCTAATTATTAGCAACGTACCTCGTTTTTTTATTTTTCTTTAAGAAAGCTGGCTCTAAGTAGAGCTATTGATTTCAATTTGTTAAGGGTCGGTGTAACCGGACTTTTTAATCTTAAACCACGGTGGAAAGGGGCGATACTGAATGGATACCGCTGTTGCAGTTACCGAACGAGATTCCTTTATAACAACTAAAGGAAAACAAAAAGCATCGCTAAAATGCGACACCGACAGCATAGCTGGCTGTGTGAGCCAGCGCGCCTGTGTATATTGTGGTGCAAGGGTTGTTCTAAACCCGATTACTGATGCGCTTCATTTAGTGCATGGGCCGATTGGGTGCGCTAGTTACACCTGGGATATCCGTGGAAGTCTGAGCAGCGGGTCTGAGTTATACCGCAACAGTTTTTCTACTGACCTGAAAGAGAAGGATATTATTTTTGGCGGTGAACCTAAACTTATAAGCGCGCTCGATGAACTAATCGAAAAGTATCGGCCTAAAGGAGTATTCGTCTACGCAACATGCATTGTTGGTGTAATTGGTGATGATTTGGAGGCGGTATGCCGGCAAGCATCACTTAAACATGACATTAAAGTTATTGCTGTACAGTCAAGCGGATTTATCGGTAATAAGGCAGCAGGTTATCGCGCAGCCTGCGATGCGCTAGAACTACTAATCGCCCCTCAGAAACCGCTGCTAAAAAAAGCAAGAAGTGTTAATTATCTAGGAGATTTTAATTTAGCTGGCGAGGCATGGATTATTCGCAATTACCTGGAGGAAATTGGGGTTGAAGTAAACACTGTATTTACCGGCGACTCAAATTTCGCAACTCTCAAGCAGGCGACAGCTGCGGCGCTTAATATTATCCAATGCGCCGGTTCAATGACTTATCTAGCAAACAAAATGCAGACTAAATACTCAATTCCTTATATGCAAATATCGTTTCTTGGACTGGAAGATACAGCTGAGTCGTTAAGAAAAATTGCAGAATTCTTCGGTGATCCTAACATTATTGCTAGAACTGAGGCGCTAATTGCGCGAGAGTTAGCCTTAACAAAGCCTAAGATTGAGGCCTATAAGGAATTATTTCGCGGTAAAAAGGCTGCCATCTATGTTGGCGGCGGGTTTAAAGCTATATCTCTTATAAAACAGTTTCGTGAAATCGGCATAGATGTTGTAATGATTGGAACGCAGACGGGTAGACAGGATGAATACCAGACTATCCATGATTTAGCTGATGACGGAACAGTTATTTTAGATGATGCCAACCCATCCGAATTAGAAAAATTCATGACGCAGCAAGGTGCGCACCTTTTAGTTGGAGGTGTAAAAGAAAGGCCTCTGGCTTATAAGCTTGGAATTGCCTTCGTCGACCACAACCATGACCGTAAGCATCCTTTAAGCGGCTTTATCGGGGCAGTTAATTTTGCTCAAGAGGTTAACTCTACCTTAGGTTCGCCTGTGTGGCGGCACATGTCAGACTTTGGGAGTGATATGCATGGAACAAGTACTAAAATATAGCAAAAATTCTAATGAAAACCCATGTCATATGTGTATGCCGATGGGGGCTATCCTGCCTTTCAAAGGTATAGCGGGCGCTATGGTTATAATTCATGGATCACAGGGCTGCAGCACTTATATGCGTCGTCATATTGCCGAGCATTTTAATGAGCCAGTGGATGTCGGCTCATCATCACTTAATGAAAAGGGAACTATCTACGGCGGGGAAAAAAATTTAAAGCAGGGCTTAGACAATATTAGACGAGTCTACAATCCTCAGATTATTGGTGTGTTGACTTCGTGTCTAGCCGAGACAATCGGCGAAGATATTGAACGTATTACTGCAGAGTATAGGAAAAGTAATGAACTAGTTGACTATCCTATCGTTCCAGTACCCACACCAGGATATGGAGGAACTCATACTGAGGGCTATCTTTTAGCAGTTAGACAAATTATATCCCAATTGGCTGCTCCGACTGCCTCACACAATAAAATAAATATTATTATCCCGCATTTGAGTACGGCTGACATTAGGGAGCTAAAGCGGCTGTTTGCACTGATGGACATTGAATATACCCTGTGTCCGGATTTTTCCGATACGTTGGATAGTGGTATAGCAAGGCAGTATAAAAAGATCCCTGAAGGCGGAACGGCATTAAAGGATATACGGTCCATGCCGGGAGCTCCGGCAACCATTCAGTTGGGCGTAACAATGCAAGAAGAGCTGTCACCAGGCCAATATTTGTCAGATAATTTTGGCGTACCGCTCTATAACATACCTATACCAATCGGGGTGGAAAATACAGATATTTTCTTTCGTACACTTACCTCAATCACAGGTAAAGGTATACCGGATTGTATCTTACAGGAACGCGGACGATTGTTGGACGCGATGGTAGACTCCCACAAATATAATTTCGCCGGACGAAGTGTAGTTTACGGTGAACCTGAAATTGTATATTCCGTGACGAAAACTTGTGTGGAAAACGGTGTTTTTCCAGCGGTTGTAGCAACTGGCAGCCCAAATCCTAAGCTTGCTAAATTATTGGAACCGCTTTTCGCCCAATATCACAGGAAAGTTGTAATTCTCTCCGAAGCCGACTTTGTTGAAATTCGCCATAAATGCGTTGAATTGAAGGTGAATATTGCGATTGGTCACTCAGACGGCAAGTATTTAACTGAGCGAGAAGGCATTCCACTTGTCCGGCTGGGTTTTCCCATTCATGATAGGGTTGGCGGGCAAAGATTAATGTCAATCGGTTATACCGGAACAACAGTACTGCTCGATCGTATTACAAATACTTTGCTTGAAGCTAAGTACGGAAATTATCGTCGTACTATGTACGAGCAATATTACAAACCAGCTACGGTAATGCCTTAAAATTTAATGGGGGTGAAATTATGGATTTCGAATGCCGCCAAGCTTGCAATACAAGTATACCAGGCGATCTTGATGAGAAGACAAAGAAGCATCCCTGCTATTCAGCTGATGCTCATTTAAAATATGCTCGGATGCATCTTCCTGTCGCCCCGGCCTGTAATATTCAGTGCAATTACTGCAATCGTAAATTTGATTGTGTTAATGAAAGTCGTCCGGGTGTGACTAGCGAGATATTGTCACCAGAAGAAGCTCAAAAAAAATTCGTTTGGGTTAAAGAAAAAATTGATAAACTTACTGTCGTTGGAATAGCCGGGCCAGGCGATGCCTTGGCGAATTGGAAAGAAACTAAGACGTCTATTCAACTTATTAAGGCTGTTGATAAAGATGTAATTTTTTGCTTATCGACAAATGGCCTAAAGTTGCCGGAGTATGCTGATGAAATTATAGCCTTAGGTATTAACCATGTGACGGTAACTTGCAACGCCGTTGATCCGGAAATTGGTGCTAAATTATACCGCTATATTAAATATAATGGTCAAACGATTATGGGAATTGATGCCGCTCGCATCCTAATGGAAAACCAGCTTAAGGGAATTGCTGTACTAACTAAGCACAATGTAATGGTAAAGGTCAATATGGTAATGGTTAAAGGTATAAATGATAGACATATTCCTGATGTTGTAAAGGCAGTAAAGAAACTGGGTGTGTTTATAACTAATATAATGCCTCTTATTCCGGCTCCGGGAAGCAGCTTTGAACATATGCCGCAAACCAGCATGAAAGATATTAATGACTTACGTAATATATGTGAGCTTGACATTCAGCAAATGAGGCACTGTAAACAATGCCGAGCAGACGCCATTGGCCTTTTAGGCGATGATAGATCTCAAGAGTTTCGCATAAGCAAGATGAAACATGATAATGCTCGACTTATTCAGCCCGTAAAGCCATTAAAAATTGCAGTGGCCACTAAACATGGTATGTTAGTTGATCTTCACTTTGGCCATGCTTCCGAATTTAAGATTTACCAAGGCGATGGCCGGGGATTCTCACTTATCGAAACTAGGCAGGTAGACAAATATTGCATGGGAATGCAGCAATGCCAGTCAGAAGAAGATCGCCGTGATGCCATTATTGAATCAATCAGAGACTGCAATGCAGTGTTGACAATGCGAATAGGATATAGTGCCAAAGAACGCCTGCGCAAAAAGGGGATTTGTAGTGTGGAATCCTGCGACAGTGTCGAGAATGGGCTTCAATTTGCGGCCGAAACGTTGAAGATTAGTCAGGTAGTTTAATAAATATGCGGAGGGTATACAAATGAATAAACCTAAAAAACACATCTTTGTTTGTACCAGTTCACGACCTACAGGACAGCAAAAGGGAATGTGCCATACCAAAGGCGGAGTTGATCTCATGATGAAATTTATGGAAGAGATTGAAGACCGTGATTTAGCGGGAGAGGTCATGGTAACTAATACTGGCTGCTTTGGTATATGTGAAAAAGGACCTATAGTTGTGGTTTACCCTGATAATGTGTGGTATAGCTCGGTCTGCCTCGATGATGTCGAGGAAATCGTTGAAAAGCATATTGAAGAAGGCAAGCCTGTATCCCGTCTTTTAATAAAATGAGCTAGGAGGAGTTCAATTATGGCGAATGAAATTGCCGTGTACACCGGGATCGATGGCGAGACGGCAGCCATTAGCCTCCCCGGTAATATAGTTGTATATAGTAATAGGCTTGGTAACTGGAAGGTTGAGCGGCAACTCGCGTTCCATTTGAAACGGGACCAAGGGCTGAAAATAATGCGTGAGCAAATATCTAAATTAATTGACTATCTAGGTGAATGTAAAGTATTCATAGCTAGCATGATTACAGGAGTTCCCTATTATGAGCTTGAAAAGGCCGGAGTTAGTGTTTGGGAGTTTGAAGGCAAACCCCAAGATTTTTTAGATTATATCTTAGAAAAAGAAGAGGCAGAACAGCAAACGGTACAATCTCCACCGCTTGTAATACCTGTTCCTGAACATTTAGGTGATGGCTTTTACCGTATCTCAATTAAGGAAATTCAAGAAACCGACAGCAGCGTAACATCAAAGCAAGTTTTAGCCTCATTTTTACGGCAGGCTAATTATTATCAGTTAGAGGTACTATGCAATCATGTTCCTCGTTGGCTGGAAACTGAGGCAATGCTTGGCAGTCTTAATTATCTGTGTGAGAAAATCGCGCCTGGTGAAATACGGCTTACCTTGCGCAAGCAGCTCTGTGCCGAGCAATAAAGATTAAGGAGGAATGACCATGAGTATGCGGATAAATTATAGTGACCAAACATTAAGTGTGGCAGCTCTAAGCCACGTACCTAAGACTAAACTAATACTCATGGGCGAATTACTCCAAAGAATTGGTATATCAACAATAGATATTCCCATTGAACAGGCGAAAATCTATGGCTTTTCCCAAGGCTTAATAAATAATGCTTTTAGGGCAGTAATTAAACCTGTAGTTGGAGATGTTGATACTGCATATCGACTTGGTTTCCAGCGTATTTCAGTTCCTTATCACCACAAGACAGGCGAACTGTCCAATGTGGTCTATGAGTTATTAGAAAAGGCAAGACGCTTGAAAGTTGATTGCTCATTGGAAATCGAGAATGCATCGTCTTTTCCAGTTAGTGAGCTAGCAGCTGTAATAAATAGCTTAAAGGATCAGCAGCTAGATACAGTAATATATGGTGATCGTTATAGTCTGATGGAACCTTTAAGGACATATAATATATTAAAGCATGTACGACAATTAACTGAGTTTAACGTAGAGTTTCATGCCCATGATGGATATCACTTAGCAACAGCTAATACGCTAAGTGCTATTAAAGCAGGCGTGCGTCATGTAGCAACTTCGGTAACAGGGGTAGGAAATGCTAAACATGCTCCGTTTGAAGAAGTTGTATTAGCTGCAAGACATCTTTGCAGCCTTTCTGATAATATAGCAGCACAAGACTTTGCTGCTGAATGTGCCATAATTGCCACCTATTTAGGCAAAGAAATCCCTGTGGACAAGGCAATTATCGGCAAAAACATCTTTGCTCATGAGTCTGGTTTGCATGTACATGGTGTTATGAAAAATCCATCAATTTATGAAGCATTTCCGCCTGAGGAAGTGGGTCTTTCAAGATTCTTAATAATAGGGAAGCATTCTGGATCGGCAGCTTTACAAGCGGCGCTTTCTAAACTTGGAATTGAGCCAAGTACTGCTGAGTTGCAAAAACTTTTAAAATCGGTACGCACAATTGTTTCGCATAAAAAAAGTCATCTCACTCCCTATGAACTTCTACATTTATATAACAGGAGAGAAGGGGGATCCTATGAAGCCAGCCAATAGCAGAGTTGTTGATTTAGTGGATACTACTCTAAGGGATGGAGAACAAGCGGCTGGGGTTGTCTTTTCGTTAGAGGAAAAAATAACTATTGCAGCCACTTTAGATCAGGCAGGGTTACGGTATATTGAAGCTGGGATACCAGCAATGGGCGCTGAAGAACGTGAGGCACTGCGCAGTATTCTCTCATTGCCGCTTAAAGCTGAACTAATTGCTTGGAACCGAGCCAAGCGAGAAGATATTGAAGCTTCGATAGCTTGCGGCTTTTCCTTTCTGCATATTTCAGTGCCTTCTTCAAATCTCCACATTTCTAATAAGCTAAATAAAACACCGGAGATAGTTCTTAAGGAGCTTGAAGAAGCATTGCAAATGGCACGCAGTTTTGGCTGTGATGTGTCTGTTGGAGCAGAAGACGCCTCTAGAGCAGATCCGGAATATTTTTTGCAAATTGCAGAGGCTGCTGCGAAATGGGGGGCGCGTCATATTCGTTTTGCAGATACGGTTGGTTGTTTAGAGCCGTTGTCGGTATTTCGAGCAATACGTTATCTAGTCAGCCGCTGTCCGCTCCCTATAGAATTTCACGGCCATAATGATTTTGGAATGGCCACGGCCAATACTCTGGCAGCAGTTCAAGCTGGGGCTCTAATGGCAAGCACAACAATTAGAGGGTTAGGCGAGCGGGCCGGCAACGCCAATTTCCAGCAGGTTTATCATGCATTGGAACGGTTTGGCTATTATACATCAAGTATTGACAATGAAATAATCGCCAATCTTAATAAGCTTGTTAAAAAGGCAGCCTACCGCCCGCCATTTGGAAAGATGGAATATATTCATTAACTGAGAGGGGAAATAAATATGGTAGAGTGGCACCCCGTAGTACTTTCCATCAAAGTCGCGTTGTTGTCGCTTGTCTTTGTTTTCATTACCGGCTTAGCAGCTGCCTATATAATGAAGACTTTCGATTTCCCCGGTAAAGCGGTTATTGAAGCGTTATGTACGTTACCACTAGTTTTTCCTCCAATAGTTACTGGTTTTTTTCTATTATTACTATTTGGTAAACATGGCCCGATAGGTAGGTTCCTTATGCAGTTATTTGATTTTCAGATAATTTTCACACCATATGCCGCGGTGCTAGTTGGAACGGTGGTTGCTTTTCCCCTTATGTATCAGAGCACGAAGGCAGCTTTCCAAGGGGTTGATCAAAAAATCGAGGATGCCGCGCGAACTCTTGGTGCTAGCGAATGGGAAGTTTTTTGGACTGTTACATTACCGTTATCCTGGCATGGGTTACTAGCTGGAGCTGTTTTGTCATTTGCCAGGTCATTGGGTGAATTTGGAGCTACTATGATGGTTGCCGGGAATATTCCAGGTAAGACTCAGACAATTCCGTTAGCCATTTATTTCGCGGCGGAAGCAAATGATTTATCAGGGGCAGGTTTGTATTCGGCGATTATTTCTATAATTATTTTTTCCTTGATATATGGGTTGAATAAATGGTCTAAAGCTAGCGGTAAAGTTTCTTGGGTGAAGGAGATGGGGTGATGCTGAGTGTTGATTTTAGAATAAAGCGACATGACTTTAATATTGATATTAATTTCGCGGCAGGAAATAACGACATTGCAGTACTTTTTGGCCCGTCCGGCTGTGGAAAGACAACAATTCTGCGCTGCATTGCAGGGCTTGAAAGACCTGAAGACGGACGAATCTTACAAGATGGGAAAGTATTTTTCTCCTCGGATGATAATATCTGTATCGCCCCGCGGTATCGTCGAGTTGGCTATATGTTTCAAGAGTATGCTTTGTTTCCGCATCTAAGCGTAAAAGACAATATATTATATGGTGTTAAGAAACACACTTGTTATTCAAATAATTTGTATAATGATTTGACTAAACTGCTTAAAATCAGCAGCTTGCTCGACAGAGCTATTGATAGATTATCCGGTGGAGAAAAGCAGAGGGTTGCGTTGGTTAGGGCCCTAATGGCTGAACCAGAGGTGCTGCTTCTAGATGAACCACTCTCTGCGATTGATTGTGAAACTAGCCGGCAAATTCAAGTGGAACTGAACCAGTTACAGCGAAGATGGCAAATACCATTCATTCTTGTCACACATAACCTTACTGAGGTTAAGGTGCTTGGTACTAAAATATTTGATATGGAAAATGGCCGTATAAAAGAAAGGAGATTATATGAAACAAATGGGATGGCTATTTAGCGTAATAGCAGCCTGTACTGTTATTTTAGCAGGTTGCAGCGGGGTAAAGCAGGCAGCTACGACAACTGCTGTGCCTACAATTGAACTCAATATTGCAGCAGCAGTTAGTCTAAAAGATGTCCTTATCGAAGCTCAAAAGAACTACGAGTCTAAAAATCACAATGTTAAACTGATACTGAATTTAGGCGGCTCAGGCTCGCTCCAAAGGCAGATTGAGCAAGGAGCTCCCGTTGATGTTTTCATTCCGGCTGATTCAAAGTATCTTGATGAGCTTGGAACTAATAACCTAATAAATAAAGAAACACGAATAGACCTTGCTAGAAATACGCTGGTTTTGGTGGTGCCGAAAAGCTCAAGTCTAAAGTTTAATGGTTTTGCTGACTTAACTCAAGAGAGCGTTCAAAGACTAGCTATCGGTGAACCGATAAGTGTTCCGGCTGGACGTTACGGGGTGCAGGTTCTCCAGAGACTTGGCATTCAGGAGAAGGTAAAGGGCAAAGAGATATATGCCAAGGATGTTCGTAACGTGTTGGCTTATGTTGAAACGGAAAATGTTGATGCAGGCATTGTTTATAATACTGATGCTTTGACGAGTAATAAGGTGAAAGTAATAGCAACAGCTCCAAAAGATCTGCATGAGCCTATTATATACTCGGCAGCTGTTTTATCTGGTATAAAGCAGCAGAAAGCAGCAGAGGATTTTGTGGCCTACTTAGCCAGTGATGAGGGTAAAGAAATATTTAAAAAGTACGGTTTTAGTAAATAAAAAAGCATTACCAAGCTTGTTAAGTTGGCAATGCTTTTTGCTTATAGACAGGATAGATCAAACGGTGTTTCCTGATAGACATAATAATTTAGCCAATTTGAGAATAGCAGACTAGCGGCACTTCGCCAAACTACAACCGGAGGTTGCGTGGGATCATCATTCGGATAATAATTATAAGGAATATTGATAGGCAAACCTTGTGAAACATCGCGATCGTATTCAGATTTAAGTGTAAAAGGATCATACTCTGAATGTCCCGTGATGAAAAACTGGCGGCCTTTTAAATCGCCGACAGCGTAGACGCCGGAGATATCGGATTCGGAGAGCAAGCGCAAATTAGATACCTTTTCAATATCTGTACGCTTTACCTCGGTATGCCTTGAATGCGGAACGTAAAACACATCATCAAAGCCGCGGAATAGCTTGACTTGTTTAGTGCAGTTTTTCTTGTGCGGAAAAACACCAAACATCTTTTGCGTAAGGTCATACTTAGGTACTCCATAATGGTAATAAAGACCAGCTTGAGCGCCCCAACAGATATGAAGAGTAGAGTAAACATGCTTTTTGCTCCATTCCATGATCTGGCAAAGTTCATCCCAATACGCAACTTGTTCAAAAGGCATTTGCTCTACAGGTGCTCCTGTAATAATCATTCCGTCATAGTTGCGGTTTTTTACATCGTCGAACGTTTCATAAAACTTAATTAGATGTTCTTGAGAGGTGTTTGTGGGCGAATAGGTAGCCGTATATAAGAAATCAATTTCTACTTGTAAAGGAGAATTGCCTAGTAAACGCAGTAGTTGAGTTTCGGTAGTTATTTTAGTGGGCATAAGATTTAAAAGCAATATTTTAAGAGGGCGTATGTCCTGACTATAAGCTCTATTTTCATACATTACGAAAATATTTTCGCTTTCAAGCGTATTCGTAGCAGGCAAGTTATTGGGGATTTTTATTGGCATTTGGTGTCCTCCCGGCTCGTACATTTATCCGATTGATTAACTTTGTTATAATATAGATTACATTATAGCAAATATCGGCTAAAATGCATTAAATAAATTAATTTTTCTTTAAATAATCATGTTACACTCCTAAAATAAAAGCCGCTTTACAGATTATCTTCTGTAAAGCGGCTTTTGCAAATAGATTAGAACTTAAGGCTGGCACCAAAGCCTAGGCCGTTAATATTGTCGCCTTCATCTGGCATATAGGAGCGGTAGTTGAGGTTGAAATCAACATTGCGTGCTATTTTATAATTTGCGCCAACTTGAACTTCATTAAATTGACTGCCTGAAATTAGTGAGGCGTAGCCATCCCAATCTGGTGATAAGGAGCCATTTACAGCCGCTCCTAAATAAAGCTTAGAGCCAGAGTCAAAGTCGCGATTACCTACAATAGCTCGCAGGTTGTTGGAAAGATTGACTTGTCCGTATATGTCATCCATGCTTCCGCCGTACTTCCAATCCACGTTTTGAAGTCCTAATGTGAAGTTGTCGGATAGTTTGTGCTCAAGATAGAAGGTGTCGCTATCTGGGCTATTATTGTGAAACACAACGCCGACAGCCGTTTGTCCTTTAGATAAATCGTTTATTGGAGCAGCAAAACCAGTGCCCGCATTAATAGCCATAAGTGCCGCTACGGCAAGTAAAGTCTTTTTCATCAGTAAAACCTCCAAATTATGTATAGTTTTCACTGAGAAATATAACAAAAATTGGACTGAGCAGTCAATAGGCTATATTACCTATATTTTGATATTTTAGGACCTTGGTTTTAATTCGGCTAAATATTCACAAGAAGTAAGAGCTTTGGCAAAGTCTGGCGGCAAAGGCGCATTGACAGTGATTTCTTGATTGGTTTCCAAATCTGAAAAACTTATTGAGACTGCATGTAAAGCCTGTCTGCTAATATAAGGAGACCTAATCCCATACATTTTGTCACCAATAATCGGGTAGCCCAGGTGAGCTAAGTGCACACGAATTTGGTGGGTTCTCCCCGTTTCTAGGTTTAGTTCCAGCAGCGTAGCGTCAGACAATGTTCGGATAGTCTGGTAATGAGTAATAGCCTGCTCGCCTTGCTGATTTATCTCCCGCCTATTGGGCATTGTGGAATGTGCGCCAATAGGAGCATTTATTGTTCCTGATGGTGGTGTTACTATTCCCTTTACTAAAGCTTGATAGGCGCGTTTTAGCGTTCTTGATTTTAGCTGCTGTTCCAGAATAAATTGACTGCGGGAGTCTTTTGCAAAGATTATGCAGCCTGAGGTTTCGCGATCTAGTCGATGTAAAGGTCTTACGGTGCTCACAATACCGCGCTGCTGAAGGTGGTAGGCGAGATAATTAGCCAAGGTGCCGCTGTTGGTCTGGCCTGCTGGATGAACGAGCTGAAAGGGTGGTTTATTCAGGACGAGCATGAATTGATCCTCATAGAGTATTTCAATAGTTCCTTGTTTAGGTTGAACTCCGTAATCGGCATCCCCTAAAACAAGAACTCTCAGCGTATCATCGGCCTTAATCTTTCGCTGCAAATAGACTGTCTTGCCGTTAAAGAAGATTCCCTTCTGTCTAGTCAGCTTTTGAATTTTTCGACCTGAATACTGCAAGACTTGCTTCAAATAGTTTTCAATCGTTAACCCAGCATGTTCTGGTGTCACTTTATATGTAGTAAATGATTTCATCATAGTCCTTCTTTCGATAGCGATAGTTTAGCAGGTATTTTAGTGCCATAATACAATACCTAGTATATAAATACAATGCTCAGAATGTCGATTCTTTAACCAAACCCGGAATACAAGCGGAGCCGGCTCTAAATGATTGACGCTGGTAATTTTAATTTGATATAATGGCGACAATTGGATAATTTAAAACGGTTAAGGTGCCTCTGGGTGACTAGAGGATAATAGGGAAGTCTATAAGCATTTTGCTAACAGCGCGGTCCCGCCACTGTACCGGGGAGACCTTATAAGCCACTCGCAAGGGGAAGGAATAAGTGTCAGCGAACCGGGAGCCAGGAGACCTGCCTTTTCCGTAATTCCAAGCTTCGAGGAAAAGCAGGGTAATACACAAGGGAGAGGTATGACTTTTTTGGTGTTATTCACTGAAAAAGTCTTTTCTTTTTTAATGGAAAGAACGAGATTAAGGGAGGACAAAATGAGTTTATTACAAGACACACTAGCGAGAATTAGACCCTTAGATAAAACTATAATGGAAAAAACCAAGTCTAGACTGGATAGTTTAACTAAACCGCAGGGTAGTCTGGGGCGACTGGAAGACATGGTTCTACAGTATACAGGGATTACAGGACAAATGCGGCCTGAAATACCGCGAAGCTGCATGGTTGTTGCATGTGCGGACCATGGTGTGGCAAAACATGGTATCAGTGCTTATCCTATTGAAACAACCGCGCAGATGACGACAAATTATCTTTGCTCAAAAGGAGCAAGCGCTAATGCATTTGCGAATTTCAGCGGCTCAGATATGGTGGTTGCCGATGTAGGAGTAGCTGCCGATTTATCCCACTTGCCGGAATTACTAAACTGTAAAATTGCCTACGGAACACAGGACTTTACCGAAGGACCGGCAATGACACGTGAGCAGGCTATTCAGGCGGTAGAGACAGGTATTGAGATCGTTAATAAAAAGGTTAGTAAGGGATATCGCTGCTTTAGTCTCGGTGAGATGGGAATTGCTAATACCAGTTCCAGCGCGGCAATTGTCGCAGCTTTCACTGGCATTTCTCCCGAGCAGGTTACCGGACGCGGTACAGGAATATCAGATAGCAGGCTTGAAGTGAAAATTAATATCGTGCGCCGCGCGCTCGCAGTAAATAGACCGGACGCTAATGACGGAATCGATGTGTTAGCGAAAGTAGGGGGCTTCGAGCTTGGTGCTCTAGCAGGAGTAATTTTAGGGGCAGCAGCAAACCGCAGCGTAGTAGTAATTGATGGTCTCAATACAACGGCGGGCGCGCTTATCGCCAATGCCCTTCAGCCCTTGAGTAAAAACTATATTGTTGCCTCGCATCTTTCGGCTGAGCCTGCTCATATCTTTGCGCTCAAACTTCTTGGTCTTGATGCCTGTGTTGATATGGGAATACGACTAGGAGAGGCAATAGGAGCTTCTTTGGTTGTTGATATGCTTGGAGTTTCAATTAAAATGCTAAACAATATGTCAACTTTCGACGAAGTTGGTATTTCAAAACAGATTGGATAACAGGAGGGTACTCATGTTTAATGATGTAATTGATTTAATTAAGCCTTTAGATATAAATGCCATGGACAAGTGTCAGATCCGAATAGATAATCTGACTAAACCTTTAAACAGTTTGGGAAGTCTTGAAACCATAGCACGCCAGATGGCGGGAATTCTTGGACACCATCGGCCCCAAGCGCTTAGAAAAAGTATAATCTTGATGGCCGCAGATCATGGCGTAGCGGCGGAGAGTGTTAGCTCTTACCCCCAAGAGGTTACTGCGCAGATGATCAAGAACTTCTGCGCGGGCGGCGCGGCTATCAATGTCTTTGCCGAGCATGTTTCAGCTAATCTACAGCTTGTTGATATCGGCGTGGCAGGAGATTTGCCCTTATACCCCAAGCTGCGGAGAGAAAAGATTGCTTATGGGACAAAAAATATCGCTAAAGGTGCTGCTATGACCAGAGACCAGACGGTTCAGGCCATCGAAGCAGGGATAAAAGTAGCCTGTGAAGAAATTGCCCAAGGAGCACAGGTTATTGGTCTAGGTGAAATGGGTATTGCCAATACAACTCCAAGCACGGCTATAATCGCGGCTTATAGCTCTAAAACCATATCGGAGCTAACCGGCCGCGGTGCTGGACTTACTAATGAAATGCTTGAAAGAAAACGACAGGTAATTCAGGAGGCGTTGTCAGTAAATAATCCTGATAATCGCGACCCGCTCGACGTATTAAGCAAGGTGGGAGGTTTAGAAATTGCAGGCTTAGTAGGCGTAATTATTGGCGCTGCGGCCAACAGGGCTGTTGTTGTACTTGATGGCTTAATTACTGGAGCTGCTGCCCTTATTGCCTGCAAAATGGCTCCAATGGCTAAGGAATATCTTGTTGGGTCACACCTTTCGGCTGAGCCTGCTCATAAAGTTGCTCTCGACATAATAGGAATTCCCGCTTACCTGCAGCTAGATATGCGACTAGGTGAAGGAACGGGAGCTGTTTTGGGGATGTCGTTAATTAACGCTTCACTCCATATGTTGAATGATATGAAGACTTTTGGCGAAGCTGAAGTGGCTGTAGCACAAGATGGACCGGGAGCGCTAAAACAAAGCAAAGATATCAGAGATTAGCTTTTGTATGTCATACTTTTGACACACTTTTGTTGTATAGTTAAAACACCAATATCCTCCATGCATAGAGAGAGGTGAAATGAGTGAATCAAACAAACCAGTTTAAGCAGAGGCTGCTAAGTGCGAACAGTAAAGTAAAGATAATTGCAGTCATTGTTATTGTTGCGTTAGGTGCTTTTGTTTTTCACAGCTATCAGTCCAAAAGGGTTTCTAAGGTGCAGCGGGCCGGAGATATGAAACCCATGGTCGAGGTACTGACCGTTCAACGAAAGGACATGGTCAGGAAGATTGAGTTGACAGGGCAAACTGTTCCTGAAGCTCAAATTGACATTGCCGCCAAGTATTCAGGAAAAATTGTGCAGGTTAATGTTCAATTGGGTGAGAGGGTCAGCCCGGGACAAGTGCTTATCGTTCAGGATACAAGCGATGTTGACATATCTTTGGCACAAAATTCAGCTGGCTTTCGGCAAGCATCCGCCGATGCTATCGAAAGCAATGCTTCGTTTGAAGCTAGCTATCAAAGAGCGCAGGCCGATTACCAGCATAGTTTGACGAACTATGAACGCTATAACAGGCTTTATGAGCAAGGGGCGATATCAAGAGAAGCACTTGATAATATGCAGCAGCAGATGACTACTGCCAAGGCAGCTGTTGATACATGGGCTAAGCAAATTACAGATGGAAGCGCTGCCGCTGTACAAGGCAAACTGGCTGCGCGCGATAAAGCTCAAAGCGCTGTCGACGCGCTTAATAATCAACGAAATGACCTTGTTTTGCGTGCGCCGCGAGGCGGCATAATCGGCTATAGGCAGGCAGAAGCCGGAAATCTTGCTCAGGCTGGTCAGAAGCTGCTATCCATTTTTGATAATAGCAATATTTATGTTGATTTTTCTGTATCTGAACAAGATATCGGGCAAATTGTCTTAGGTATGCCGATAGACATCGCCATTGACTCGCTTGGAAAAAGGTATTCAGGCAAGATAACCTACATAAGTCCTGCAATAGACAGTAAAAATCAGGCTTTTGGTATCCGGGTCACTCTTGATAAGCCGGATGAAAGCATTAAGGCAGGCATGTTCGCAAGAACTGATGTTAGTGTGGCATTAAGACCACAGGCGCTGTTTGTTCCTAAAGAGGCTGTACTTTCGGTTAATGGTAAGGACCGTATTTTTATTGTTGACGCTAACAACCAAGTAACAGAACGAGTTGTTGCCGTTGGACTGCGCAATGATAAGAGTATCGAAATTTTGAACGGACTTAATGAAGGTGAACAAGTAGCTATTACCAACCTTGCCCGGCTTCGAACCGGCATTACAATTGTTGCTAATGCTGTACAGGAATAATAATTTAGAGGTTTCGGCAACGGGGGGACTAGAGTGAACATTACAAGGTTTTCGATAAAACGTCCTATAGGTATAACAATGATTATTCTACTATTTGTTGTGCTGGGACTATATAGTTTTCACCGCATAGGCGTCGAGCTTCTTCCGGCCCTAAATACCCCATACGTTACCGTTTCAGTTCGCTATCCAGGTGCGGGCACGGAAGAAATAGAGCAGCAGGTCATTAAGCCGCTTGAAGACTCGCTGTCATCGGTCGCCCACTTGAAACATATGACTTCGATTGCCAGGCCGGAGAATGCAAATATTATCTTGGAGTTTGATTTTGCTGCCAACGCCGATATCGCATCAATTGATGCTACTAAACAGGTAAACGCTGTAAGGCGAAAACTGCCTGACGGCATAAGCGAGCCAGTTGTTATAAAACGGGATATCAATGCCGCATCGATAATGGAGATAGCAGTAACCTCCAGCGAACCGTTGGCTGATATCTATACTAAGGCGAACAACGTCTTTAAAGAACGTCTCCAACGCGCCGACGGTGTTTCGGAGGTCACGCTGTACGGCGGACGCGATAAAGAAGTATCAGTTGAGGTTGACCGCAACAAGCTTCGATTCTATAATGTTTCATTAAATCAGATTGTAAATAAGATCAGAACTGAAAATACGCTGCTTCCGGCCGGTACTGTGTATAATGATAAGACTCAATCTGATGTCAGACTGCTTGCTCAATACAGTAATCCTGAGGAAATAGCTAAATTGCAGGTTAATAATGCCGAAGGCATTGCAATCGCTCTAAAGGACCTGGCCACAATACGGGAGCAAGATGCTAGGGTCAATCGTTATACCCGTACCAATGGTACCGAGGCTGTTTCTTTATCTGTTTATAAAAACAGCGATGCCAGTATTATTGATACTGTAAAGCAGACCAAGGAGCAGTTGGAAACGCTTAAAGCAGAATACCCCAGCTATAATTTCACGATTATCACCGATTCCTCCCAATATGTTGATAATTCACTGCACAATACATTTTCTAGCCTGATGGAAGGCCTTTTTACAACCGGAATTGTTTTGTACTTGTTCCTGCGGGGCTGGCGATCAACTGCGGCTGTAATTATCGCCATTCCGACCTCGCTTATATCAACTTTTTTTGCAATGTACATAGCTGGTTTTAGCTTTAACATGATGTCGCTTATGGGTATGGCGCTCTGTATCGGTATTTTGGTGGATGACTCAATTGTTGTCCTCGAAAACATCCACCGTCATATGCGAATGGGTAAAGCAGCCGATATTGCCGCTGAGGAAGGCCGGAATGAGATAGGAATGGCCGCTATTGCAATTACGCTGTGTGATGTAGTTGTCTTTATGCCAATAGCCTTTATGACCGGCATGACAGGCCAGTTTTTCCGTCAGTTTGGTCTTACAATTGTTTTTGCTACACTTTTTTCAATGTTTGTTTCTTTTACACTTACGCCCATGCTGGCTTCACGGTTATTCAAACACGGTCTACATGAGCCTAAAGGCGGTATATGGGACTTTATGGATAACATGGAGCAGGCCGCAATAAGAAAGTATGAGTCAGTTTTACAATGGAGTTTGAAAAATACTAAAAAGGTTACAGCAGCCGTCATGACGCTGTTTGTCCTATCAATTTCCTTAATACCACTCGGAATAATCGGATCAGAATATATGCCGCGAACCGATGAAGGCAGTTTTAGGATATCAGTAGAGCTGCCGGTTGGGCAGAATCTTGAACAAACCAATAATGTTATTCGCAATTTGGAGCAATATATAGCAACGGTTCCTGAAGTGACTAATTACTTGTCAAGCGCCGGATCGCCGACAAGTAATAACGGTTCATTATCAGTACAGCTTGTTGATCGAAAAGACCGTAAAAGAAGTGTTTGGGATATAACCGACCAAGTGCGGGCGTATGCCTCAAAGAATATTCCTAACGCCACAGTGCGGGTCAGCGAAACTCAATCGTCAGTAGCTGGTGTAGCGGGCGGGGGCGGCAGCGGACCGGCAACTCCTGTTCAAATTGAGCTGCTTGGCGCTAATTTGGATAATCTGGTTAAGGCTAATTATCAGGCGCAAAAGGTGCTAGCACAAATTAAAGGCATAAAAGATATTCGCAGTTCCTATACCGAGGGAATGCCTGAAATTCAGCTGACAGTAGATCGTGATAGAATGAAGTTCTACGGAACCTCGGTAGCAGAAGTATCTAATGTATTTTCCTCGGCTATTTCTGGCCAGAATGCAGGGGTCTATGCCAATGACCCTCATAATGACGGTCAAGACACCGATATTATTGTAAAGCTTAAGGGCAGTGATGGTTTTACTATCTCGGATATTCGGTCGCTTCCAATAATGGCAGGAAGTCACCAAATAGCGCTTGGGGATGTTGCTAAAATAACTGAAGGCACAGGGCCGGTTATGCTGCGGCGCACTGACAAACAGCGTGCGATAAGTGTGCAGGCAAATGTCACCGACCGGCCATTGCAGGAAGTACTTAACGAAATATCAGCGAAACTTACGCCTGAAGAACTCGGACCAGGGATAAGCTACCGCTTTATTGGTCAGGCCACTAATATGAACAGCACTTTTAGCGAGATGTTTCAGGCACTGGCGCTATCGCTGATTCTAGTGTATATGCTTCTGGCAGTACTGTATGAATCAATATTAACACCGTTAATCAGGATGTTCTCGCTTCCGCTTGGCTTGATCGGCTCGCTGCTGTTTCTCGCTGCGACTAACAATACGATAAACTTGTATTCTCTCATAGGAATACTTGTTATGGATGGCCTAGTTGCAAAGAACGGAACGCTGCTTTTAGATTATACCTTGACGCTAATCGACCGTGGCGTGGAGGCGCGCGATGCAGTAATTGAAGCAGGGAAGACCAGGCTTAAGCCAATTGTTATGACCACTTTGACAATGGTAGTTGGTATGCTTCCAACTGCTTTAGCCATGACCGAAGGTTCTGAAACAAGAGTGAGCATGGCATGGGTGTTGATCGGCGGCCTGTTAACGTCGACTATTTTCACCTTGATTGTTATTCCAATTGTCTTTTTGTATTTTCACCGCAACCCGCTAAGTAATATATTCAATTTGCAAGCTTTAACTGTATGGTTCAAGACAATAAAACAATGACATAGAGTAATTTTAATGACCTAGGTTCTTCCATGAGGGGGAGCCTAGGTTTTTATATTCTACTTACAGAATATCCGATAGTTGTTGACGACCCCTCGGTCAACTGCTATCATTCGTTACATAAAATGATAATAAATACCATAAAAAGACAAAAGACGGAAATGAATTGGAGGTTTTATCTTTGATAAGTGCATTTTTCAAATTAAAAGTTGGAGCAAAAATCGGATCAGCGCTAGCAATAATTCTAGTACTATTAGCAGTACAAGGAGTAGTGACATTTACTTCTTCGCGTACAGTTCAAGCAGATATTGATGAAATTCAGCTTTCTAATAAGAGAGCAATTTTAGCTGCCCAAGCTGAGAATGAGTATACCGGTGCTGTTCTCGAGATAAGAAGATTTATCGCAGATGGCGATGAGAAATACAGTAAAAACTTCGAAGTTAAACTCGAAACAGTATTGAACTTAGAAAAGCAGTTGCTTGATATTTCAGACGGTGAGCAGAAACGTGATGTAGAGAAGCTTATTGAAGATACGAACACCTATAAAAAAGGGGCTGTTGGCGAGCTAGTACCGCTATTACGAGATCAGCGCCAGGCGAAAGTTGCAGGGGATAGCCAAAAGGCCGGCGAAAGCGGAGCGCAAGCAGCTGACTTAACGCGGAAACTTACTCCATTTGCACAGTCAATACAAAAAAGCCTACATAAAGTTGTCGATGAAAGTTCTAAGCATGCAGTTAATGTAGTCGGGGTAGCTCAAAACCGGACTGAAAATGCTATAAGATCTATTACGATTATCAGTATAATAGCATTGGCTTTTGGTATATGTTTAAGCTTTATTCTAACAAAAGTTATTACTACACCTATTCAGTTAATAATAAAGACGATAAACCAATTAGCTGACGGTAATTACTCTAATAGACCTGACGCAGCTTTATTGTCGAGAAGGGATGAGTTTGGTAATGTCGCCATGTCCTTAGAAAACCTTATCAAGAATACAAGAAGCTTATTAAATAAGGTGCAAAAGGCCGCGGAACAAGTATCAAATTCTTCTGATGAATTAACAGCGAGCTCAGAACAATCGGCACAAGCCACTAACCAGGTGGCGGCATCTATTTGCGAAGTTGCGTCTGGGGCAGCTAGCCAGGTAAATTGTGCAGACCAGTCCTCTTCTGTAGCACAGCAGATGTCAGTTAATGTTGAGCAAATTGTAGCTATAGCCAAATTGGCAGCTGGAACAGCTGAAAATACGTCAGTTGCAGCAGCAGGAGGACTTAAAGCCGTTGGAACAGCCGTGACTCAGATGATAACTGTTGAAAAAACTGTGTTAAATTCTGCAAAGCAAGTAGTAAAACTCGGTGACAGATCCAACGAAATAGGCCTCATTGTTGAAACTATTGCAGGAATTGCGGGGCAGACAAATTTATTAGCATTAAATGCTGCTATTGAGGCAGCACGTGCGGGTGAGCAGGGACGCGGCTTTGCGGTTGTTGCTGAAGAAGTTCGTAAGCTAGCTGAACAAGCCCAGGGAGCAGCAAGTCAGATTGCACAACTAATTAATGAGATTAGACAAGAGACGGATCAAGCCGTAGCTGCTATGAATGAAGGCACACGCGAGGTTGGGGTTGGAATGGATGTTGTTAATACCGCAGGTGAAACTTTCGAACAAATTGCTCAACTTATTGATCAGGTATCGGGACAAGCAAAAGAAATCTCAAATGCTATTGAACTTGTATCAAGTGGAAGCCAACAGATTTTGGCATCCGTTGATAACGTAAGCAAAGTTAGCAGAGAAATTGCTAGTCAATCGGAAAATGTTTCAGCTGCAACAGAGGAACAATCTGCGTCCATAGAACAGATTGCCTCCTCAAGCCAACAACTATCCACTATGGCTCAAGATTTAAGGATTGCTGTCAACCAATTTAAAATTTAAATATGTTTAGATCCATTTTTTTACGCGGGTTTTCAATCTGTTATCAGGCCATAATAAGTCTGAGGGGGTGTTTGTTTATGTTTAAAAAGTTCCAATGTAAAAAACATGGACACATGGGTATGATGGGGATGGTTGTTGTTTCGACAGCCCTGACTCTTCCTTTGATTTACTATGCAATGGACATCGCTCATTCGCTGCGCAGTTTAGCACATGATCATGATTAATCTGCTGTAGTCTCCTCCTCAGAATCCCGCCCGAATGTCGGGCGGGATTCGTCTATGTCTGGGTATAGCAGGCTGGAGGAAGAAGATGAAAGAAAATCGCAAAATATTTTGTTAATAGACTATTGAATGTATTTTGTATACATGATATTATGTAAATGCAAACATCAGGATAGCGAGAGCTAAGTAAACTTTCGGTGCTACCTGCTGAAAGGGAGAGGATATTAAGGTATATTGTATACAAAATACAAAATCCAAAGTCCAATTAGGTATTAGTTATGAATTTCAAATGTATTTGAATTTTCCTGTTGATATTTTTAAAAGAAGTTTCTAGGAGGCGTATATGAATAGCAAACTATTACGCGGTTTGATGTGTATCCTTGTTGGCATACTTATTTGGTTTAGCCCTATTCCTGAAGGTGTAAAACCTGAGGCTTGGCATTTATTAGCAGTCTTTACGGCAACAATTGCAGCTTTTATTCTACAGCCAGTAGCTATTGGAACTGCCTCAATTATTGGGTTAACTGCCGTAGTAATTACCGGAGTGCTTAAACCTGGACAAGCCCTCGAAGGCTTTAGCAATACAGTGATCTGGCTAATTGTTGCGGCCTTTATGTTCGCCAAAGGATTTATTAAGACTGGTCTTGGACGGCGTATTGCGTATGTACTCATGAGCAAATTCGGTGACAGCACTTTGAAACTAGCATATACAATGGCTGCAACTGACTTTATAGTAGCTCCATTTACGCCGTCTAATACAGCCCGCGGTGGCGGAATAATCTATCCTATAGCCCGTAGTTTGTGTGCAGCCTTCGGTTCGGAACCTGGACCTACGGCTGCTAAAGTTGGTAAGTTTTTAATTTTCAGTTCCTATAATAGTGTTATTATTTCGGCCTCGGTATTCTTGACCGGAGCATCAAACAACGTCGTTGTTGTTAAGTTAACTCAAGAAATGTTTGGGCAAACTATAACTTGGTCACAGTGGTTTTTGGCTACAATCGTACCTGGTATGATTTGTACAATTGTATTTCCTTATCTTTTATATAAAATTTACCCGCCTGAATTAAAAAAGACGCCGGAAGCTAAAGCAATGGCGCTAGATGAATTGGCTCACATGGGTCCTATGAGCATAGCCGAGAAAGTGCTTCTCGTAATCTTTACCGGTGCATTAACACTTTGGGCTACAAGCAGTATCACAGGACTGGATTCAGCGTTTGTTGCTCTCTTAGGTTTATCGATAATGTTAATTACCAATGTGCTTACTTGGGATGATGTACTCGAAGAGAAGGGCGCTTGGGATGTTCTGATTTGGATGGGAGTCCTGGTTAATATGGCCGCCTATCTCTCAAAACTTGGCCTAATAACATGGTTTGCAGCGCTTGTCGGCAGCCAGCTGGCCGGAGTTTCTTGGTTTGTAATGCTTATCCTATTGGCGATTGTTTATAACTACGCTCACTATGGTTTTGCAAGTAATACAGCCCATGTAATGGCACTATTCGGCGGATTTGCTGCTGTAGCTGTAGCGGCAGGGGCTCCGGTACTTTTGACAGCTATTCTATTTGGGGTAATTGCTAATACCTGCTCGACCTTAACTCACTATGCCTGCGGTGTATCGCCTATCTTCTTTGGTTCAGGCTATATTACTCAGGGTGAATGGTGGCGTATCGGATTTGTTTTGTCCATAGCTCACTTAGTTATCTGGCTGGGTATCGGTATTCCGTGGATGAAGATTATCGGTATTTGGTAAATGATTAAAATCTTTAAATAGCAAAATACTTGATAGCTTATAAGGGGGAAGAGTTTTATGCGTTTAGAACATGATTTTTTAGGTGAACTTGAAATACCGGAAGATGCTTATTATGGTGTACAAACTCTACGGGCAATGGAGAACTTTAAGATTACAGGACAAAAAATAGACTCGGATTTTATCGTTGCACTAGCAATGGTAAAGAAGGCATCGGCTCTAGCAAACATGGCGACATGCCGCCTAGACAAGCTTGTCGGTGATGCCCTAGTCGCGGCTGCAGATGAGATAATTAGAGGCAAGCTTCACGATCAATTCCCAGTTGATCCAATACAAGGCGGCGCAGGCACCTCCTTTAATATGAATATGAATGAAGTGCTTAGCAATCGCGCGCTTGAGATCATTGGCGACAAAAAAGGTAACTATGACCGCATTTCGCCGAATAACCATGCTAACATGGCTCAGTCAACTAACGATGCATTTCCAACTGCTATCAAAGTATGTACTGTCCGCAAAGGCCGCGTAATAATGGCTGCACTCCGCGGTCTTGCTGATGCTCTTGATGAAAAAGCCGTTGAATTCAAGCATGTTTTAAAAATGGGTCGGACTCATCTTCAAGATGCAATACCTATTACTTTAGGCCAAGAATTCGCAGCTTACGCTTCAGCCGTTCGTCGTGGTGCGGGACGCGTAGAGAGTGTTCTGCACCGTTTATACAGCGTAAATATGGGAGCTACTGCAATAGGCACAGGCCTTAATGCCGAACCAGAATATATTACTGAAGTTGCTAAACAATTGGCAAAGATCACGGACGAACCATTTGTAACAGCTGATAATCTTATTGATGCAACTAATAATACTGACGCGTTTGCCGACGTATCAGGCGCGCTAAAGGTTACAGCCCTTGTTCTGATAAAAATAGCAAATGACTTCCGTATGATGGCATCAGGTCCGCGCTGCGGACTTCATGAAATTGATTTACCAGCTCGTCAGCCAGGATCATCAATTATGCCTGGTAAAGTTAATCCGGTAATTCCTGAGGTATTAAACCAAACCTGCTACCAAGTGATTGGTAATGATTTAGCTGTAACTATGGCAGTTGAGAACGGTCAGTTTGAACTCAATGTAATGGAACCTGTCATGGCATTTAATATCTTCAACTCAATAGCCTACCTGACTAATGCGGTTAATACTTTTACTAATCTGTGTGTTAAAGGTATTAAAGCCAATACAGAGCAATGTGAAGAGTGGCTTGATAAGAGTGTAGGAATAATAACCGCCCTATTACCGCATATCGGTTATGAGAATTCATCGGTGCTGGCTAAAGAAGCCTATAAGACTGGTCGGCCTGTTAGACAGATCATTCTTGAAAAAGGCCTCTTAACAAAAGAAGCTATGGATATCATCCTGTCACCTGAAGAAATGACCCAGCCGGGTATCGCAGGTAAAAGCCTCCTTAATAAATAATACAAACGGAAAACCCGTCGTTCTTGCTAATGGCAAGGCGACGGGTTTTGTTTTTCATTATTCTATCTGGGGATTTAAAATATTACATAAAAATACGAACTAGAGTATAGCCAGTAAGGCAACCGACGCCTACACCAATCAGGCCGGGAATAATAAAGCTGTGGTTGATGATGAATTTGCCAATACGGGTAGTTCCGGAACGGTCGAACCCGATACATGCCAAATCACTAGCGTAAGTCGGCAATACAAAGTAACCGTAGGCAGCTGGGAAAAAGGCAACCATCATTTTAGGATCTACTCCCAAGCTGACTGCCATAGGACCAATTGCAGCGAGTGCTGCTGCCTGAGAGTTAACTAGTTTGGATACTAAAAACAAAACAATTGCATATGTCCAAGGTTGGGTAGCAATAACACCTGCCAGAGCATTTTTCAACAATGCAAAGTGGGCATGGAAGAAGGTTTCACTCATCCAGGCTACGCCGAAAACTGAAATAATTGCGACCATACCTGCTTTGAAAACAGCGCCGTTTGATATTTCACGCGGGTTAACCTTGCAGACCATTAGGATTACAGCTCCTGCAACCAGCATAAGCATTTGAATTGTCAAATTCATAGATAAAGGTTTTAACTTTCCAGGAGCACCGAATGCTGGGCGTAATCCTTCGAAGGCGCCAAATAGCACCACTACAGCAATTGCCGCGAAGAAGATCCAAGTGGCCCAATAGGCTTCTTTGGGGTAAGCTTTGTCGAGTAAGGTTTCTGAGTTGCCGTAAATAAACGTTTTTTGCTCTGGATCATTTAGCTTGGCTTGGAATTCATCGTCCTTGTCCAAATCCTTGCCGCGGCGAAGACTCCAGAGGGCTGCAGCCACTACACCTGCTAGAGAAGCCGGGATGGCAATAGACAGTAACTGAATAATACCGATAGCAGGACCTGCACCATGCGCTTCTGCCAGGATAGAAACCATCGAAACTACTGCCACCGATACCGGTGACGCGCTGATACCCATTTGCGATGCTACAGAAGCCACCGCCATTGGGCGCTCAGGTCGAATACCCTTTTTGATGGCGATATCATAGATAATGGGGAACATGGTGTATACCACATGACCTGTACCACAGAGAAAGGTCAGCGACCAAGTAGTTAGCGGAGCCAAAATGGTAATATAGGAGGGGTGGCGGCGAAGCAGTCGTTCTGCAAACCGCATCATAACATCAAGACCGCCAGCAGTCTGCAGCACTGAAGCACAGCCGATTACTGTCAGGATAGTCAATAAAACATCTATAGGCGGCTGGCCGGGCTGTAAGCCGAAAACAAACGTAAGAATAGTTAGGCCAATACCACCAATTAGTCCTAACCCCATACCTCCATATCGGGTACCCAGAAGTAGGCAGCCCAATATCACCAAAACTTGTAAAGAAATCATACTAAGTAAATCTCCTTTTCTAGTAAATCCATCAAGATAAATGAAAAACAACAATGTTGTATTCTATCTTACAGCAATATATCCTTCTGGAAATTGCATGAAATTGACGAAACGTGTCGCAATATGTCATAATGCCATAGATGATAGATTTATATGAAGGTGTTTAGATGCTTAATGTTTAATAATTACTTATCTAAGTTTTGAATGACTTTATATACAGCAAAATACGGAGGCGGAAAACTTGCACTTTTTAAAAGTACTGCTACTTACATTATTGATAACGCTCTTTTCTGTGACTGCTTATGCTCAAGAGGGAAAAATTCAGCTAATCTGGCCTAATGCTCAAGATGTTGTAATGTATGAGCTAGAGGTGTCCCAGGTAGCTATGACTAAAAATATGCCTGTTCCTCCAGAAGAGGTCATTTATACAACAACAGCGATTTATACTGCTGGTGTTGAACTGGACCTGTCACTATTTGAGGGATATAGCCTTAACAGGCTATATTACAGGGTTCGCCCATTAGATTTAGATAAAAATGCTATAGGACCTTTTACCAAGCCTCTAGCTCTTAACAAGTGCAGGTTAAATCCGGATAAACCCTTTCCGACAGCTTACTTTAATAAGCGCCCAACACCTTTATACCCGGTATATTCTTGGATTCCAGTGTTAGATGCTGCACGCTATGAGATCGAGATAACCGATAGGATTCCTGAAAACCCGAACCAGGCGTCGCAGTATAAAATTCGTAATTATTCAATAAATCAAGGATTTGACTATTATGATACAGAAGCTTTCACTGAAAAAGGCGTTTATTACTGGCGGGTAAAAGCTTTCGATTCTGAAGGTAAGCCGCTGGGGACTTATTCTAATGCAATTCCT